>Ga0209992_10000071_pt1 | contig 148129 bp, 123 predicted proteins | sample 2SBtaG_2_FD_182564 | JGI IMG/M metagenome (GOLD analysis project Ga0209992, IMG submission 182564) | Deep subsurface microbial communities from Kolumbo volcano to uncover new lineages of life (NeLLi) - 2SBTROV12_ACTIVE470 metaG (SPAdes)... | ecosystem: Environmental > Aquatic > Marine >... | reverse complement strand
CTAACAGTTAATTAGACAGCATAGGATAATAAAATAATATACAGACGCCGTATATTACGTTAATTACCGCACATTCTACAACGCGGCTCTTCACACTCAAATCCCCGATTAATCATACAACTAAGAACAAAAGAGGTCGCTACACTTTCCCGTTTTTCTGCTATCCACAACACGTTTAACACCGATTCACGTCTTTATCCATATTTGGAATACCGCAATGGAATCCTTTCTCATATAAAATCCGCCCATCGACTGCTGTGCCGCGCTATATCGTCGGCAGTAATGACGCCCACGATATCACCCGCCTGATTGTTGATTGGATCTTTAGAGACAAGAATGGCTTTAATTTGCTCGTTTTGTAAACTGCGAATGGCTTCGCTCAAATCAGTTGGGAGGTAAACATCGCGATATTTTCTGGAGAATTTTAAACTAGTTAGACGTTATTGTTCCCGAGAAAACCGCAATTACTTTTTATCCGATGCGCTATGTTTGTTTTTGGCGTGGCATCTCCACCAATTCTGACACCTCAAGTGAACCGCCAACATCGAGAAACGGGCAAGCTCGCGCAATCGACAACGCCGCCTCCATAGAATCCGCTTCAACTATTGTAAAACCAGACATTGATGTGGATCCTCCACTGCTGACGGAACCATCTGGGTTCACGGTGCTCGTATTCTTGAGCGGATTGACAGGGCTCACCGCAGATTCGCCCAACGAGGATATCCAATCCATATACTTAGCAAAATGTTGCTTAGCTTCCTCAGGACTAGAAGGATGATCCCCGCCAAGATAAACAATGATGTATTGAGACATTTGTGATTCTCCATCGTTGAAATTTTATTTTACGGCCGTTCAAAAAAAGTTGCGCTACTACATCATTAAGCAAGGTCAAAACGTAGGGTCCGAATTAAAGTGACAATTTTTATTGATGTGTCAACACACTCCGTATACAAAATTACGCATTTCCTTGACGAATTTCGTAGCCTACAGGTGAAAAATATATGCCACATTGGAGAATACGCACCTCTGATTTCGACCACGATTCATCACTAGATATTAAACACCTAAATAATGGAAACACAAATAAAATAACTATTCACATCATCTAGATTCAATATTGACATTCAAAACCGGCGTCAACCGGGTTAATTTTCTGCTAGGCGCTGAAATTTGAATTGACTGTTAAATCGGAAAAATTGCTACAAGATACTAAATCTAACGAGTAAGACTTTTATTCATTGATGTAATCCTGAATAATTAAATTATGAAATTAACTAGATCGCTTTAGTTATGGAATGGATCCCATATGTATTGGTAATTGCCTGCTTTTTGTTTGTTACTAGACGCTGGTTTTGGCTTCTATTGGTTAGCTTCTGCGCGCTTGCCAGTTTTTTCGCAATGATTGCAAGCCTATTCAATTTTCGGATCCTGGCGGCGATAGGATTTTTCATACTTTGGGTCTTTTTTTCCTTTTTAGCGAAATTCGTGACCGAACGGTACAAATCCCTACAACAATAACCTGTGGTCCTTTTCACCTGCTCTAGTCTTAAAAAAGACAGCGGTTGAGAAAAAGGGGGGTTGAAAATTAAGCTCTTCTTTATCAAAGATTACGTGGTTGGTTTGACAACTACTCGCTTTTGGGAATTCATTTTTAACCAAACCGCTTCTTAGGATTCCGTCTATGTCTAGTAAAGATCTTGCGCTGCCTCCGCCTCGCTGTTAGCAGAGTCATAAGCATTCTAGACCCTTGCATCCTTGTCGTGATGCAAATCCAATGGCATGCTAGTGTAGCAATCCTAAAATACTAAAAACACAAGTTCGACCCGATGGAAAAAACCTCAATGCCTTCGATAACCCGAAACGACGCACTTTTTGTTATCGCCATATTGGGCGTTTCATTAGCCTTGTTTTCAACCCAATGGTTCACAACGCTGCGCATTCACCCATCCACTATCGGTGCTGAAAGAATTCTTGCCGGACAAATTCCCTATCGGGATTTTTGGACCTTGTACGCACCGGGTTCTTTTTATCTACTTGCGTTCTTTTTTAGAATCTTTGGCACCCATTTAATCGTAGAATACGCCGCCGCATCGACGTTTTGTGCAGCCGCGCTTTGTATGTATTTTCGGTTGATTGTCTCTCTGGTCGGCAAAAGAGCAATCGCATTGATATGTACATCGATCGTATTGGCAGCGATATTTTCTACCCCTTATTATCTCAAGCTCGGGCCATATCCACCGACGCTGTTCCTTGTGATGACGGGGATTTATCTAACCACGCGTTATTTCAAGGAAGATTCTCGATTTAAGCTCGCTGGCGCCGGGGTCGCGATAGGTTTGGCGATCTTAATCAAACACGATGTGGCCGCATACTCAGCCGTTGCAATCAGTTCCGGGTTGGTCGTCCACAACCTGATTAGATCCTTAAGTATATTTCAGGCCATTCGATCAGCCGTCGTTGATCTAGCAATATTTTTGATCGCCGTCGCTATCATTGCTGGACCGATTCTGTCTTATTTCGCGTATCTCGCGGGCTCGGATATGTGGCAAGATTTAGTCGTTTTCCCGGGAACCGTGTTTCGTTTCGCCCGCCCGGAACAATACCCGATGTTGATCCCAATCGGGATATACGATGAATGGCGTTTGAAGATGCTATTCAACCTATTTCGCTATGTGCAGTTCAATCTGCCATTAATGGTCTTTTTGTTCGGAATTTTTTCTATTGGATTAGGCCTTGGCAAACAAAGATCCGAATATGTCGCACCGGGCACAATTTTCATTGTAGCGTTTCTGTTTCACTACAGTTCTGCTCATGTACAGATCAATACCAACATAATTTCCCTGTCATTGTACGCTGCCGCATTGGGTGGACTTTCGTACCGTTTACTGGACCAATATGATAGTACTGTTAAATACAGGTCACTTGTTGCGCTCAGCGGGATTATTGCCACACTATGGATCGTCTCGCTATTGACGAAACAGCTGTACGAACAGCAGATGGCTAAAATAGAGCCCATGACAAGATCCGATTTGCCCAAGATCTCAGGGATAATGGTTCCTAGCAAGAGACATGATCATATGGTCCGGCTGAAGAATATGGTCGATGAAATTGCACCGAATAATCAACCCGTGTTCCTGGGTTTACACCGCCATGACGTTACGGTTATTGGAGATAGCAAAACGTACTTCATCCTCGATCGCATGAACCCAACGAGGCACGACCAATTGCATCCTGGAATCGTCGATCGTGCGGATTTTCAGCAGCAAATTATTGACGACCTAGAAAACTCGAATGTAAATACCGTGCTGCTGGCGCATATCTTTTCCGACGAAACTTTGGATCGGGTTAAAGCAGCACGGAGTGCAAACCTGCCGGAAACAGGTGGATTATTACTGGATAAATATATTGATAATCATTTCACCAACGTTCAAACAATTGGCCGCCATGATGTTCTCCAACGTCGCCCCCGGGGACAATAACCAAGCTGACAGAAATAGCAAATACCAAGTTGGATATCGACCGCACAGCCCTGTTTCAAGTCAACTTTTTGAACGGATACCAAATCCCAAAGATAAATGCACCGACGAACAGAAATATCGGTATTGGCGAAACGCCAGCGGAAAAATATTCTCCATACGATCCGCCCATTCGCGACAATACTGTCAACGCCGGCAGTTTGAAACCGCCAAAGAATACGGTCGCCAACGGGTCTAGCAAACCCATACCACGCTCTACATCGCGGTGCATGGCCAAAGCCCAGGATTCGGCGATGGAAAAAAGGCCAATAAAGTAAACCACATTCGCCGGTATTCGCGCTAAAACTGTTGCGGTCAATACGAAGAGAAACGGAAAAATTGGTGTCATATATCGAATACCAGTATTAAACTGCAACCGCGTATAGCTAACACAGCTAAAAAAGACCCATAACGCAAAAAATATAAACAGAATTGTCCGCGACTCTAATTGTGGCAATCGAGCATGCCCATCTCGATTGAAGAATGGATAAACCAGGGCTGCAATCATCAACGGAGCGCTAGTAAATAGTCCGTAGCGATAATCAAACCCCAATGACAGAAAAAGTTCCAACTGAGGTAAACTGAATCCTTGATACCCTAGATCGATCCACTCGACCGGCGGCATCCAATGTTGCCCGGGCAGGAACGGATTACCAAAACTCGCCCATTGGTAAAACCACAATAGAAAAATGGGCGGTAGCGTCCCCAGAAAAAACCAAAAACCATGTCGAATAATTTCCGAACGATAGCCTTGCTGTAAACTCTTGGCCAACGCGTAGAAAAACAATCCTAGTAGAAATATACTCCCACTGTAGTCAAAAAGAACCGCCGTGCCGCCGGTTACACCGGCAAGCAGGTATCTAGCGCGTATACTCCACCGCGTAGATTCCCATGGGTTCCAGATCGCAACAAAACCAAGAAAGGCAATATGCCCCAACATTAAATTGTGGTTTAAGAAACCGGTTCTAAAAAATACCGGGGTACCGAATGCATAAAGTAGAGAAAGCCAAAGAGCCGGCTTATTCGATTCGAATACCCTGCGCAACAGATAGAACATCAGAACTACGGCAAGAGCGGAGCTAGGTGCCATACACAACACCTGTGTAATCATCGCAACTATTCCGAATTTAATATCGAAGCCCCGGCGCCATGATTCCTTGAAAAACTCTCTCGCCATCGGCCACGGCGAGTCGTATTCCGGGGGCTGGATATTTGCATCGGCCGATCTCGACGCACGCACTTTTTCTACAATCCTGTCGGTTATTGGCCGTAAAAGCGCGTACGGCACAGCCGCAACCATGGAAACGCCCGGATTGCTTCCTAGATGCCATCCGTACCCTTCTTTTTCGAAAAGGTCCGGATGCATATTTGCATATTCATCTACCTTGAATGAAAAATGGTCACCTATCGACATGGTCAAATATAGCTCGCGAACTATATTGGTCGTAAAATGTACGGAGTATACCAACCAACAGGTAATAAACAGTCGGATCGCGATACCCTTCGTTTTTGAAAAATTTTGCGAAGCGGATTCGTCGCTCACTGGATAATTCGTGGCTTTCTCCATTTTACATCTCCGGCAATACTATATTCTGGTTTGCTTTTCTATCCGTTCCATCCGGTTGTACGATCAAAAACACCGGGAGTCTTTATCTCATTCGATGTACAGTTCATGCCACATCATATAATTTAACAACCCCCACAACGGTCTGCCGTTATCGAGTTTGCCAGAAACGTGATTATCGATTAATTCTTTAATCGGCCCAGGCTTAAATATTCCGGTTTCCGCCAAACGATCAGGCCCTAGGTAACGATTCATTAAATCGTTGAGCTCATGCTTCAACCACCTGGAATACGGCATCTCCAAACCCACTTTCTTCTTATTCAAAATCGAATCCGGTAGATCGTTTTGCATCGCTAAACGCATTAGATGTTTTTTGCGCATGCGTTTCATTTTCAGCTTCGACGGCACGGATGCCATGTATCCGGTTAATTCGGGATCAGTAAACGGAACGCGCGCTTCCAGTGAATGAGCCATGCTCATTCTATCGTTCTTTATCATTAAATCATCGGGCAAAAAAACCGATGAATCTATATACATCAATCCGGAAAGTACCTCAGCCGCGCCGGATCGTGAGTAGGCTTCCTTGAAATGCCGATCGGACTGCTCCGCAACGAATTCACTCTTAACCTGGTCGCTATAAAGATTTAATTTCTGCGATTCGTTCAACACGATCCGCCACCAAAGATGGGCCAGTTCAGGTTCAAGATCCTGCCCGCCAAGAAACCTTTTTAACTTAAAATCCAGACTGAGTTTTTTATCGGAGGCCGGGAGCAGGTTGACCAAAGGCGCAATGACGTTGCTGCGCAACGCGCGCGGCACGCGACTGAACCATTTCGATGCATGGTACGCCGAGTATGTTTCGTAACCTGCAAATGTCTCATCGCCGCCTTCCCCGGACAAAACAACCACAACTTCATCCTTGGCGCTTTCGCAGACATAATAAGTGGGGATGGCCGAACCATCGCCGTAGGGTTCGTCTATATAGCTCAAGTATTTTGGCAGCATCGCTTTGACGCTGTCCGCGGTAATCAATACCTCTCTATGGATTGTATTGAACTGATCGGCAACAATTTTTGCGAACGGCAGTTCATTGAAGCTTTGGTCTTCAAAACCAACCGAATAGGTATGGATACGCTCATTGGTATGCTTGCTCATCAGCGCCACGAGCGTACTCGAGTCTAAACCGCCAGATAGCAGGACGCCAACCGGTACGTCGGCGATAAGGCGCCGACGTACCGATAAATCCATTAATTCGTAAGCGCGAGTTACAGCGGCATTTTCGTCGATTGAATGATCTACCGAAAAATCCAAATCCCAATAGCGTTTTTGCTCGGTAATACCTTCAGACCCAACCGTCATTACGTGCCCTGGGGCGACTTCTTGGATACCGTCAAACGCGGTTTGCGTGCCTGGAACGTAATTGAATGTCAAAAAATCGTGTAGCGCTTGTATCGAGGGTTTTCTAGTAACCCTAGCATCCGCGATGATCGCTTTAATCTCAGACCCAAACCTGAAATGTCCCTGATCGAATTGATAAAACAACGGCTTAATGCCGTATCGATCTCGAATCAAATGCAGCTCACCCTGACGAGCATCCCAAATCGCCATTGCAAACATTCCGTTTAATTCCGAAACCATATCCAAGCCGATTTCTTCGTATAGATGAACCAATACCTCGGTATCGGTTTGCGAACGAAAAACATGACCGCGCTCGTCCAAGTCGTAGCGTTTTCTTAATTCTTTAAAGTTATAGACCTCACCATTGTAGGCAATGATAACCGTGCCTTCTTCATTTTCCATGGGCTGGTGACCTGCGGAAGAAAGGTCGATAACCGAAAGTCTCCTGTGCCCCAATGAGATGCGATCGTCGCGCCAAGTACCGCGGTCATTCGGTCCACGATGCGCAAGGCTATCCGTCATTCTGTCGATCAATTCCTGATCGGTTCGACGCGGCGTCGAACCCAATGCCATTATTCCACAAATACCACACATACTATTGAACCCATTTCTTAAAAAATCGCGTGAAAAACGGACAATAATTATTGACTGTCCATTATCAAAATCCGCTACCAAATTGGCAGCAGCATCTATTACTTAATCATATATCGATCGGGTGGCCCGTTTTATCCGATTACCGGGAATCCGTTCGGCAAACAACAACGGTTCCCCCGTTTAAGGTTCCGTAGAATTCCTGTACGGTTTCGAAATCTTTCTCGATACTAGCGTATATTTCAGGATAAGCCGCAGCAGCGTGGACAGGCATCATATATACCAGCCAGGTTCTCTCTGCACTGGCTCTAACCTTTTCCAGTTCCTGCAACGATTCAATGCGCACCCAATCTTTCTTAAAATATTCGATAAACGGAAATCCAGCGATACCCAATGCAACAACGCTGTCACCACTTGCCCGCTGTTCGTTTATCAGGTTAAGTGCGCCGTCATAATTTTGTTTGGGGCCAAAAACAAACGGCACAGACAACGATGAAACCAATACGATACCGGCACAAGCGGTTATTCCCATCCATTGAATTTTTTCTTCCGGTATTCTAAGTAACCTGCTTATTGAATCGCCAGTCACTATCGCACCACGAATCGCTACCATCACACCAAAGCCAATCGCAAAAAAGAAAAACCGCGGAAATAAAGTGTAACCAATACTGATCATCACCAAAAATCCGAGGCTTGTCGGGATAAAAAGCAAGCCCAAAACTATCGGTTCCCGCCGTAAATAATCGATCACGCCGATGCCAAATACAATGAATGCTGCCAACGCAACAAATCCGGTGCTAAAACCTATTCGCATTCCCCTGACGATCTCGAGCAATGTCCACAACGGATTGGTCCATTCTGATACCGTTCCCTGAGCGCCGGAGGAAAGACCGCCGCCAATCATTTGCGGCAATACGAGAGCATAAATCTGAAAACATAGCAAAGCGGTGAGCATGAAACCAATCAGAATTCCGTTCCAGGTTTCTGCATGCCAATTCGGCCGCTGCCTGAGCACCCAGACTAGATAGATGCATATATGAGCCACCACCAAGAAGCCCATCGACAAGTGGACAAAAGCCCCCATCGACGCGGTGATTGCGTAATAAATCCATTGCTGGGGCCGATTCGATCTGAGCGCTTCAAGAAAAAATGTGCTGGAAACAAGCGTCCAAAACAACAGAGCCGTATAGCCTCTTGCGTTTTGACTAAACCAAATATGGTGGTAGGACAGTGTAAACAAGGCCGCACAAAACAATGCTTCTCTGCCACTCACCACCTTGCGAGCAAAAAAATATAATGCCGGTATGCTGGCAATTCCAAATAAAACCGCTGGCAGGCGCAACGCCCAAGTACTTTCACCAAAAAGCCAAAAAGATACTCTCGCTAAAACTGTAAAAAGAAGGTGATTATTAGCATCGTCGTAAGTGCTGAGAATGTCACCCACAGACATAGACATGTAGTTTACATAGGTCAGCATTTCATCCAACCAGATGCCAAAATTCAGCTTATACAACCGAAGCAATGTTGCCACCGCTACGAGCAATGCCAATATAACGAGCTCTATTCGCGAAGACCGACTGGAAACTGGTCGACTTTCCCAACCCGTCTGAATTGACGGGATCCAATTTAACGCAACAGCGTAGCACCCCAAAGTGACCAATCCTACTTTGAACAACATCGCACCGGTTAACAATTTTTGCCGCAACCCATCGACCGAATTTCTAATGACGTCGATCAATAAATCCGAGGGAATCAACGTTCCCAAAGCAATTAAAATACAACCAAGAATAACCAGAGGAGAAAATCTATTTAAGTCTTGCATCGATACCGTGTAGTTCGTGCCTTGTGCTGGGTAGAGAACCTAATAAAATATAAATCAGTTTAGAATAGAATTAAATCTACCGGCCACAAATTTTCATGACGAGGTACATTCAGATTGAATGTGGACTGCAATACTATCAACTATAGTCGCTGCTAAAAATCTAGAAAGAAAATCTATGAGAAAGGTCTTACTTGATTGCCAAAAAACCCTCAAAACAAATATTTTTCATTATCGTCATCACGTCGGTAAAACCTGCGCGGTTGAGCAATCCCAAATTACCTTCGGTTGAAAAAGGTTCTAACACGCCTTTTAAACTTAGAGATTTATTGATAATTTCTTCCGCCTTAAACCCCTGTCCCAATTTATATTCATTGTATAAAGCGACTTGGATGTCTTGAAATCGCGCGTCGGGTGCACGCACCTTTTCAAACAAAACAAAAGCCCCCCCCCAATTCAACGCACTATATATTTTATCGAATATATCTTGCCTATACCTCGCTGGGATAAACTGAATGCAATAATAGGACATAATAAAATCGGATTTTTCCAAGTCATATAGGCGAACATCTTCGCAAACCAACGAGATATTGTTTACCGACTTACAATGCTCACTGGCTTTTTGAATCATCGCGGGCTCTATGTCTAACCCCATCCAGTTGATTTCCGGTTTGTGTCGTTGATGCTCTGCGACTTTTTTCAATAGTTCGCCTGTAGAAACACCTATTTCATAACACAAACTATCCGGTTGGCAAAAGAAATCACTCAACCTGCAAATCAAATCATGGCCTTCATCGTACGAAGGCACCGACAAACGCACATGGTCAACAAAATTGTCAGGTACCGTATCCTGAAAATTCCAGCTGGATCGATCGACGGTAATATCGTGACCTACCTTCATTCTTTTGTTCTCCATAATGGATTTCTTGAAACAGACAAGACTGCGTACTTCGCTTCATCAAATTGGATATCTTTATTGCTTCAATACATTCAGTTAGTATCATGCCAATACTAAATAATGACCATTCGACTCACTTGGTTCACTCTGCATTTCAGTGAAACTGAAATTAACTGTCCACACTCAATCAATGTGAGACTAATATAGCCTAGACGAACCGAGTTTGTCGCTCTATAAGTCGAGTCTTTATCAAATTAACAGCCAAAGCCGTTTGACCTGCCGTAGTACAGGACATTTTGGATCTAACAATAATCCAACGCAAACTACCAGCTGCTGGAAAACTGTTATACTGAGACTTTATTTTTTTCCTTTTTTTGCTATTTTTTTGCATGCATCTGCACGGTGATTGGTGACAGTATTATTGGCCTCGGCGTGCAGACACATTAAGTATAACTATTGGATTCAATTCTATAATTTCGGGGGTATATAGTGCGATACGGTTTGATAGGCTGCGGTGGAATTGGTGAATTGCGCGCACAAGCATTAGCGCAGTATGCATCAGGGCAATTGGTGGCGGTAAGTGATCTCGACGAAGACCTTTGCAAACGCTTCGCAGCCGACCATGGTGCAACCCCGGTTAAGGAATGGAAAGATTTGCTGGAAATGGAAACCGTAGACGCGATAATCGTTTCAACGCCGCCTTCAGTACATGCCGAGATGTGTATCAGTGCATTGGAATCAGGGAAGCATGTCTTGTGCGAAAAGCCACTGGCCCGTACCCCCGAAGAGTGCCAAGAAATCGTGACCGCAACTAATCGTTCGGAAAAATTTCTGGCTACCGGGTTTAATTACAGATTTTACCCGTCGATCAAGAAAGCACGAGAGCTGTTAGACTCCGGAATCATTGGTGAATTAGACCACATCAGGAGTTACACCGGTTACTCCGCAGCTGACCACGACCATGATTGGCTTCACGATTCGACTGTGATGGGTGGCGGCTCACTTCGAGATAATGGCATCCATTTAATTGACTTAACCTGCTATTTCCTAGGTCCGGTTAAAGAAACGATCGGTTTCGCTTCAAATGACATTTGGAAATATAACGGTTGCGAAGATAATGGTTTTGCTTTGATAAAAAACCATGACGGAAAAATTGCATCTCTTCAGTCAAGTTGGACCGAATGGCGCGGTTACCGATTATCTATAGACATCTATGGAAGTTTGGGTTGCATTCGCACCTCTTGTTTCCCAATGTATACACAAGTCACGTGGATGGACGAACGGGGCGGCCCGACGAAAAAGAAGTTCGACCTGTTTCCGAAAAACCAAATTATGGAAAAACTAAAAACTTACCGCTGGGTAGTAGTACAAAGTTTTATCGAAGAATTCCAGGCATTTGAAAACCAGGCAGTTGGGTTTGCATCGCCGATTGCTACAGCTGAAGATGGACTGCAAACAATAAATGTTGCATTTGACGCGTGCCGAAACCTTAAAACTTAGAACCGTCTATTTGTAAAAGACCATTCAACTAACTTCCTGTTAACTTAAACAATACCTAACCTTATGTCCAAACCACAACTAACCGTTGTCATACCAGCTGTAAATACCCTCGATGACCTCGTTGGATGTATCGATGCGCTAGTCGTCCAGCGCAATGACTGCGATGTCGAAATCCTCGTCGTCAATCGATTGGGAGATTCTGTTAGAGAAGATATCGCAGGGCGCTTTGACGATATTAAGTTCGTACCAGTCGATTCAAAAACAACCATTCCTGAGATGCGCGCGATAGCATTCGACCAAGCGCTCGGTGAAAATATTGCGGTGATCGAAGATCACGTAATAGCCCCCCCAGGATGGGCTACATCGATGCTGAATGCTCTGAATTCAAATGTCGACATTGTCGGGGGTTCGGTTGAAAATGCGGCGACAGAAACATTGCTCGACTGGGCTGCATTCCTCTGCGAATACAGTCATTGCATTCCACCTTTGCAGTCCGGGGTCGTGCCTTGGTTAACCGGTAACAATGTAATTTACCGCAGTGAATTACTGAAAAAACACAAGGACGCTATAGCAGAAGGAAAGTGGGAAAATCATCTGCACGATGCCATTATGGCTAGCGGAACTTCGCTCATCTGTGACCCAGAGATTGTAATTGGCCACAAAAAACATTACACATTCGCTGAATATATGTCGCAACGCTATCTCTATGCTCGCTCTTACGCTGGAGCACGAGTTATTGGCGCATCAATGAGTAAACGGATATTCTACGGCTGTGCCGCATTCATTTTGCCGCCGCTGCTATTCTACCGTATTGTGACGCGTATCTTGTCCAAAGGCCGCCACAAAAAACTCCTATACAAATCTCTACCATTAATTTCACTATTTGTGACGTCTTGGGCAGTTGGAGAAGTAGTCGGCTACTGGGCTGGTGCAGGGGATTCATTAAGTAAAGTTTGTTGAATATAACTTATCGACGCCACCATTTAGCCCGACATGCGACCACTTTCGGAAAGCCTAATTGAGCAAAATTTACCCTGGTTAAAAACTTAGTTTTCGCATCTGGAACAAAGAATTATAGATTTCTCGTATGCGTGGGTTCCACACAACATCGTATCCAAAAACTCGAACGCATCGCATAAATGAAAGCTACAAAAATTAGGCGTCTAATTGTTAATTTTTCATTTCTGTCCGGCGGTGAAATACTTTGTAAGATCGCCACGTTTGCTGCATTCGTATACCTCGCCCGAGTATTAGGTCCGGCAAGCTTCGGATACCTTGAATTTACCATAGCAATCACATTCGTTTTTACGTTATTGGTAGACCTTGGCACCGGACCTTACGGTGCACGTGAAATTGCAAAGAATGCCAACCGGATCGGCGAGCTACTACCCAATATCATAGCGATCCGCATGCTACTCGCGACCGTAGGGTATTCAACCCTGGTAGGTATCGCATGGTATCTAGCGGATAAAGGCCCGGTAAAGAATTTAATTTTGGTGTACGGGCTTTCGCTTTTCGCAATTCCCGGATACTTGCAATGGCTATTCCAAGGCATAGAAAAAATGCAGTGGGTCGCGTTAGGTTCAGTATTGAGGCAATTCACATTTGCGATTGGAGTGTTCCTTTTCATTCGAGGGAGTGAAGACATACAACTAACCGCAATCATCGAATGCATCGCTGTATTCTCGGTAGTCTTAGTCCATTGGATCATACTGAAGCGCGAGATCCCACACTATTCACCTTGCTTGAAACTAACGCTGATAAAAACGTCATTTGGACAAGCATTTCCGATTGGGCTAAGCGAATTAACTTGGGCGTTGACCTGGTACTTTGCAACAATCTTTCTAGGATTTATCGAAAACAGTGATGTGGTCGGATGGTTTGCGTCCGCTCATCGGCCAGTCTTGGCATTGCATACCTTTGTTTGGTTGTATTTCTTTAACTTACTTCCATCAATGTCCCGTTACATAGACAGACCTGTTGCCGAATTTAATCGGATGCTAACAACATCTATTAAGTTTACAGCATGGCCTGCTGTATTTATCGGAATATCCGGCGCCTTAATGGGAAACCAGGCAATTTTGATTATGTTTGGCGAAAACTACAGCGAATCAATCGCGGTTTTCAAAATATTGGTTTTCATGATTCCTGTATCTTTGTTATCTGGCCATTATCGCTACGCATTGATCGCCTTTAACTTACAAAAATACGAATTTTTATCGGCGCTTTTCTCTGCGATTGCTTGTGTCCTTTTGGTCTACTTACTGTCATCCAAATACGGTGCTGTCGGCGCAGCAGCCGGTTTATTGAGCACACAAGTTATAAATCTAATTCTGGCTTATTTATATACCAGGAAAATGATTGTCAAAATAGAATTGCTGCCACATTTGCTTAGACCATTGATTATTGGAGCGGCAATGCTGGCCACTTACAACGCGCTAGTTTCAACCAATCAGTGGCTAGCTTATTGCGTCAGTGCAATCGTATTTCTTGCGTTGATGCTGTTGATTGAACCCAACGTAAAAACAATCTTGAGAAGACGACAGGCATAATGAACAACGATCAAACCGAAGCAGAACGATCACAATCGAACATACCGGATATTTCAATCATCGTAACTATTGTAAGTGGAGCGACACATTTAGCCGCTTGCCTAAATGCATTGGCACAGCAAGAAGACTGTTCGAAAATCATCACGGAAGTACTCGTGCCTTTCAATCAGGATGACCTTAAAATTAAGGCTCTAGTGGCTGAGTTTCCCTCCATAGCGTTCCATCCAATGCCATTATCGGTGAAAGGTCCAACCGGCCTTTGTCATGAGCATTTTGACGAACTACGCGCCGCTGGATTGCGGCTCTCCAAGGGAAACATCGTCGCTATATTGGAAGATCACGAAATTCCTGCCGACAACTGGTGCAAAAAGATGGTAGACGCACACAATCAACTTGACCATGCCGGCATCGGTGGTGCGGTAGAGAATGATATCGACAAAGCGATCAATTGGGCGACTTATTTTTTCGATTTCGGTCGTTATCAAAATCCATTGCCGGAAGGACCTTCACCATTTTTGACCGATGTAAACGTCGCCTACAAACGCCGAGCTGTGGAAAAAACCAAAAAAATTTGGGAAAACGGCTTCCACGAACCCGCTGTACACGGCGAATTACTATCCACCGGTGAAAGTTTGTGGCTAGCACCCGATATCATCGTTTACCAGCACCGAAGCGACTTAAGCTTGCCTTATGTTCTTAAAGAAAGATTCGTTTGGGGCCGGTATTTCTCCGGGAACAGAATCAAAAGCGCCAGTCTAGTAAAACGAATTGCCTTTTGCGCAGCATCGCTAGCCGTCCCAGCGATTATTTTAACCAAACGGTTTCGAGACGTTTTATCAAAGAAAAGACACGTTGATACTTTTGTAAAGGCGTTACCGACTACGTTAGTTTTGATACTTTTCTGGTCAATTGGTGAATTCGTAGGATATTTTACTGGACGGGCCAGCACTTTCGATTGAAACTTTAGCTAAAGTTTTGCACGATTTAGCAAAGCTGAAATCACAGCAACGTGCGAAGGACTATCTCGTTCAATTTCTATTGTTCGATCAATAAGGTAAATACTTCTAGCGTTTCGGTTGCAGATTTTTTCCAGGAGAAATTTTGCGCACGCTCCAGTGAACGGACACCCAGCTCTTCTCGGAATCGTGAATCATCGATTATCTTTTGCAAATGTTCTAGCAATTGTTGTTCGTTGTTAGGATCAAAAAACAATCCGGCATCACCAACCACCTCAGGAACTGATGTTGTATCGCTGCCTATCACAACGGTGCCACACGACATCGCTTCAAGCGCCGGAAGTCCAAATCCTTCGCAAAATGACGGCAACACGAAAACCTGTGCAGCATTGTAAAAACAATTCAGATCCTCATCAGAGATATAGCCGGTAAATATCACCCGTTGTTTAAACTCCGGGTTCTGCATAATCTTTTTAAGTTGCTCGTCCATCAAAAATACATCGTTTTCGTAATCGCCGACCAATACGAGTTTAATATCCGCATAGCGATCATCACCTATCAATTTAGAAAACGCACCAACCAGTACAGCTATATTCTTATGTGGTGCTATACCTCCGACATAAAGTATGAAGCGCGAATCGCCGGACAACCCATACGCCCCTAATCGTTCATTAAGATGACTTTGGTCTTCGATCGGTTTGAATGAATGATCTGACCCTTCGGTAACCACCTTGATGCGACCTTCGTCAATTCCAAAGTGCTCACTGATTCCCCGCTTTGAAAACTGGGATACGGTCAAAATTAAATCCGACTGCTTGATGGCAAGCCACGTCTTGAGATCCCAGAAAATCTGATTTTTCTTACTATTGAAAATGAGTTCAGGATATTTTTCCGCGATCACATCGTGTATCGCCACAACCTTTTTGACCGAACCGAAGACAGGAAAATAAGTATAAACAGACGGGCAAAAAAATAAGTCTAGATTTCCTCTGGAAACCGCCCAGCCCATTCTGAGCATGTCAGATAAACCACGCCGCCCAGATGCTGAAGCCGCTTGGGTTGGCGATTCCGACAAGCTGATCACTTTTTTCTCCACGTTCGGAGGAAATGTAGCCGCGGATTCTGTGAAAGAATCCATGAAAAAAATGTAATGATTACTTTTGTCCTGCTCCAGAAGCGCAGTAAGCATATCCTTGGTAAAACGTCCGTAGCCTCTGGGATTAACCCAACAGGTCGCATCAACGCCTATTCGCATCAATTTTCACCCAACCCTTATCTGAATACAATTCTAAATATTATTGTTTCTATGTGCTCGATACCGTGGAGATATCTATGCTCGTATAAACGAAAATAATCGACCTCTAACCGGCAGATGCTTCTTCCAATTCCTCAGCTTCTTCCACTTCCCTACGCACCTCGGATACATCCAAGCCACTTACGATAAAATAGTAGGCACCAATAATAGTTACCGGAATCCACTGACTCACCAGATACAACACACTTGCTGCAAATGCGATCTCTTCGTCGATACCAAACGGGCGCAATGCGAAGACAAACGCAACTTGAGTTGCACCGACAAAACCAGGAGCATTCGGCACCGCCGATGCTAGCGATAAGACCGCTAATACGATTGCTGTAATCTCAATAGGAACAACCGAACCGTACGCGTCAAGGGAATACCAGATCATGACACAATTGAGCGCCCATTTTAGCAATGACGTCAACAGCAGAACCGCAACCAACTGGGGTGACTTAAGCGCTGAAAGACCAATAATTGCATTGTTGATCACGCCGCGCATCCGCTTCTGTAGTCCTTCGGACAGCCAAAAACTCACTTTATCCCACAACACCAAAACTAAATTCGGTTGCCACAAAATCAGAATGATTACTATCAGTATACCGGCGAGCAACAACGCTATAAGCCAAGCACCTACTTTCAACGAAGCCGGAACATCGCCAAGCATAAAGATAGCAATTTCGTAAATCGCCAGCACACCTATTACATCGAACAAGCGTTCTACAAATATCGACACCAATACGCTAGTCATCGGCTTTGCATATCGCCGGGCAAAAATAACTGTCCGAATCAATTCACCAATACGGCCGGGAAGCACATTGTTTCCGGCAAAGCCAATCATCATCGACGGAACCACCTGGTACGACGTAAACCGGCCAACCGGCCGCAGAATTGCAGCCCAGCGGATAGCCTTCAGCCAAAAGAACAAAAATAGCAGTACGTTAATCGGTATAACTACCCAATAGTCTCCTTCAGATAATACATGGGATAATTTTTTAAAATCCACATCCCAAAGGGAGTAAACCAGCGCCAATACGGTGATCGCGGTTACCGTAATAATCGACAACGCTTTTTTTAAACGACTTTTAGACATTCAACAGCCTATAAATTTTGGGCAATTCGAGCCGCATTTGCCATGAGTGTAAATGTAGTATTTTTTGCCGGTAGGAAAGGATAAGTACTACCGTCTGCAAATATCAAATTATTAAAATCATTGCTTCGACAGTTTTTGTCGCTTGTCCATGGACCGGCGTTTTGACCCAGCATCGGAAACGTACCGGCATAATGAACACTCGCTCCCATCGGTCGAATATGAACCATTCCCGGCGGTACCATACAGCCAAGTTTCCACAGCGCCTTTTTTACCCGCTTAAGAATCTTGGCTATCCGCTTTGGTTCTCCCTCAGTATAGCTGTAATGCATAACTAATTTGGGATATTCAGCATCCGAACCAGGATCTAAGGTTAGATAGCAATCGTCCCTTCGGGTGTCGTCAAAATTGACGTTCACCAAGCCCAATGCTGCATGAAAATTTCTAAACAGGTACAAAGAATTTTTAAGGTCGAAGGGTAACTTTTCGACAACAGGATGAATCATCGCCGTTTTTAGTGTCGTCACCATACAGTGCACGTAATGTTTTGCGTTAACCTCATCCAAACCCATAGCCAATTGGTTATATTGATAGCTATTGGGTTGATACGGCTTGCCCAGCATGGACAGATTCAGGAAGGGTACCAGAGCTTGCCGGTTATCCATCAGGCCTGGTAAGCGAACAATACGCCCAGTCATTCGATATACCGATTCCAATACCAGTCTTGAAGTGCCCAGCGTACCCGCCGCCAGCACCAGTGTTTGAATCGGAACTTCGGTACGGCGTCCCCCGCCCTTCGGTTCAACCATCAATGACTTAACGTGTCCCAATTCATTATAATTAAAATAACTTACATAGCGATCGGGTGAATACTTAAATTCCGGATACACCTTACATTCTTTCAAAGTAGAAGCCGGAGAATATATTGAACCGCTCGGGCATCCCCACAAGCAGCGACCCAAATATTGACAACGCTTTCTCTCGCCTAGGTCTTGGCTCAACACGGCATGTCTGGCGCGGCCGATTCGGCACCCCAATTGGTGTTTAAAGTAATCCCGCTTTTTTTCATAGCGAGATAGCAGCAATGCAGAATGTTCGTCCAGCCGAAGCGGCGACTGTACTCCCATTTGAATAGGTATCCTTTCCGCTAGATCATCCTCCTCTCCATTGATTCCGATTCGGTCGACAATCTCTCGATAATATGGGGCGATTTCATCATACGCGAATGGAAAATCATCTAGCTCGGCATCATTGAACGAATAGCAACCCCCAGTCCACATTTCGGCGAGACCACCACGCGCAAACGACACCAGCGGTGAAAAATTGTGGGTGATTGAATCAAACTGTTTTACCGAGCGCAAACCGTAGGCCTTGCTCGGCGGAATTCCATAAAATTCGCCGTCATTACCTGGCAGTAATACACCTTCGAAATTGTCCCCCAAAAAATACGCCGTAGGATCTTCTAAGTTATGTTTTAGGTCGCTAAAGGAATCGGTAGGATTTACGATTTCATCGGGCGTCCACCCGACGTCTATCATCTCGACAGAATGGCCTTGCTTTAAAACCGATAGCGCAAAATGAACGCCACTTGCGCCAGACCCAATTATCGTAAAATTCGCCATATAAACCTGATCAAGACCGCGCTTCTTCGACAACCCCTTGATCAATTAGACGCCTCAAAGGTAAAAGCACTAATGTAGCAATACCAATAACCAAAACCGAAATTGTCGATTGGACCACTACGTGTAGCAGTGTTTTAGCCCTGGGTAAAGCATCCGCCGTATCAAGTATTTCGGCGTACTTCCCTTTGCTTTCCAATATCGCCAGTAACAAAATAAGCTTCTTTCGAACCGGTGCTGCCCTATAGAAAAAACGACAATAGCCATCAACGGCCCGAGTCAAAATTGGATGCTTTACGGATAAACGCGCAAGAAGCAGATCGAAGCGATTAGTCGTCGGCTCCACCAAACACTCCACTGACTCCAATGCTCGGCTGTAAACATCCACAACGTATCGATCTGCCGATTCGCCGCTTAGATAACGCGTATAAGTCTCACACTCTAATTCTGTTGAAGTTTTATTGGTTACGGAATCCGATTCCACCAGTTCCGTCATCATCTGGTCGATGCCTTTCAGTTTAGCATGGTGTTCCAGAATGAACGGATTGGCGGTTATCGTCCCATCATTACAAAACGATGTGAATTGACCAGAGGATACAGGTAAGCCTTCTGAAATGTGCCTTTCGAAGAACCGCAGTGACCACATTATTAAACCAAGCGGCAACGGCAAGACCAATCCATTTTTTGACTTGTAAGCGCGATGTATACGCTGTAAAAAGTCTCCCATGGTTATTTTTTCAGGTCCGCCTAATTCCAAAACTTGATTCCGACATTGATCGCTTGACTGCAATTCCAACAACAATCCCGCCAAATCTCCAACATCAATTGGCTGGATCTGAGCCCGGCCATTTCCCGGTTGTAATATCAAAGGGCCTTTAGCTAGCGCGGATAAGCTATTCCAGATGGGCGCACCACTTCCGAGAATAATCGTTGGACGTACAATGCAATAATCTAATTTGCTCTGGGATAAGACATCTTCAGCCCGTTGCTTGGATTCGGCATAATGGTAACCCTCCCGGTCTGTAAACGAAACCGCAATAGAGCTGACAAATACAAATTTTCTAGCCTTGGCATTCGTTGCCGCTTTGACCAAACATTCTGTACCGTCGGTGTTTACTCGGAAATAGTCAGCACGAGGTGCTTTTCCAGTCAAACCAGCAAGATGAATTATTCGGCAATTACTATTCAAATACTGAGAATACCGATCAACTTCCTCGATCCCAGCCCTAACCACGGTAACATTATCGGTACTCGCTAAATTTTCAGGTAATATCAACTCACTGCGGCTCAATAATGCAATAAACGAATATTCCTTTGGCTCTAATTCTTGCAGCAGGACGCGGCCGACAAATCCGCTAGACCCGGTAATAAAAAGAGTTGGCTTTTCAGTCAAAACGTGGTCACCGTCCGCATAGCCTTGCTAATCTACTCTGCTTGAAATTCGTCAGACGAAGCATCTCCGTCGATAGACTCTATGACGTACATTGGCCGAGGCTTTATTTCGTTAAAAATACGGCCAATATACTCACCGATGATTCCCAGACATATCAGCTGTACTCCACCAAGAAATAGCATTGCGACCATGATAGTTGCCCAACCTTCAACGGTATAACCCATCACCTTCTGAATAAACACACTCAGCAAATATAGGAACGCAAAAATGGACGCCAAAAAACCCAGCCAGGAAGCCAATTTAAGCGGTACACTTGAGAACGATGTAATACCATCTACGGCAAATTTTGCCATTTTACGGAACGGGTATTTGGTTTCACCGGCAAAGCGCTCCTCACGCTCGTATGCAACTCCAGTCTGGCGGAACCCTAACCAGCTCACCAAGCCGCGAACGAACCGGTCTTTTTCTCTAAGTTGACGCAATTGGTCGGCTGCTCTAGCGCTCATCAATCGAAAATCACCGACGTCCACCGGAATCTCTATGCTGGTAAACAAACGCAGAAAACGATAAAACGCAGCCGCGGTCAACAACTTGAGCCAACTCTCTCCCTCTCTCTTTTCACGTACCCCGTATACGACGTCGTAACCTTCTCTCCACTTGCCTATCATGGCCTCGATCACTTCGGGCGGATCCTGTAAATCTGCATCGATAACAACGACAGCATCGCCCCTCGCTTTGTCTATTCCCGCGGTAATTGCAATTTGATGCCCAAAATTGCGGGAAAACTTTATCACGACAACATGAAGATCATTTTTCTGCCGTTCCAATAACCTCCCGTGGGACCCGTCACTACTACCGTCATCGACAAAAATCAATTCGTATGCGTAACCCGCCATTGAACGCATGACTTTTGTTAAACGTTGGTAACATTCGTCTATGACTTCAATTTCGTTGTATACAGGTACAATCAGCGAAATCAGTTTTTCTTGGCTCATGGACACCAGACTTAATTAGATTTTAGACGGTACAGTACGATTCGGAATGTATTACCATCAACTATATAGCTATCCCTAAACCTCGAAACGTTGCGTCCCGAACCGTCGTATTTAGCCGCGTATTCAACCACGGCTATTGCAGGCCTTCAAGGATTTTGTGCATCAAGCAGATCTTGCTTAGCATTGTTTATAGACCGTAGTCATCCATACTACATTCGATTCCAAATATTATCGAACCAAGTGGAAAATTAATATCCCAAATAAAAAACCCGTGGCATTGAGTGACAACCTGGAAAACTGGGACTATCAAAATTTTAATCCAAAACCAACGTAAAGCATCGCCCAATCCCAGCTCAATTCTGTCTTGGATAATTGATATCGGTTGCCCCACAACAAACCAATTCTTGGCTCATTATTGCGAGAAGGCTCCTGACAATATTTCTCGTCGTACCTCTTCCATATTTGGAACTGTATGTAACCTTCGGCTATAGTGTAGCATGAATCTTTCGACTCAAATTTCAAGAAGAATTAAGCTAAATAAGAATCCAGAGCTTCCAGATTTTGACGTATGCGAGACTTCGTCGAACGATATGCTTTTATATTTAGAATTCTAGTATCGACGCCCATATTTTTTCTTTCCCAGAATTCATATTTTCGCTAAACAATGACTAATGTCGATGTAATCTCTATAAGTATATGCAAAGCTCCGAAAATCGAGCCATAATTAATCATGCCTTCGATAAATCCAGTTTCAGTACAACAACAAGATACACCCAACACGACCAAGGGATTACGGTTCTGTATGCTAACTACGTTTTATCCGCCTTACAGCTTCGGCGGCGACGCAATGGGTATACAACGACTTTCCCAGGCATTGGTTCGATGGGGGCACCATGTCACCGTCATACAAGACATAGATGGCTTCAATATCCTGAGCAACAACCCAAACCCACCCAAACTAGAAACGTCAGATGGTGTCAATATCATCTACCTTCAGTCCGGGTTTGAAAAATTATCGGTTCTACTCACCCAACAATTTGGCCACCCTATATTGCAAGGCCGCAATATAAATCGATTGCTGGAAGAAGGGCAATACGACGTCATCATGTTTCACAACTCATCATTGGTTGGTGGTCCGGGACTATTCCCGTACGGAAACGCGTTGAAGCTATACATGGCCCACGAACATTGGTTGATTTGTCCATCACATGTGCTCTGGCGTCATGGACGGGAACGTTGCACGGGCCGTGAGTGCCTGCGCTGCGTATTACACTACCATCGGCCGCCACAAATTTGGCGTTATGCCGGATTGTTAGAACGAAACCAAAAACACGTTCATCAATTTATCGCCATGAGCGAATTCAGCCGCGACAAACATAAAGAATTTGGCTTTAGCAGAGACATGGCGGTAGTTAACTACTTTTTACCCGACCAAAAAACGCTTCCGACTGAATCAAAATCCCAGTCACCCCATCAAAGGCCCTATTTTCTGTTTGTCGGCCGATTGGAAAAAATCAAGGGCTTGGACGATGTAATACCTGTATTCAAAAACTACCCTGATGCAGATTTACTAATCGCCGGGGACGGTGAATACGCCGACACCTTGAAAAACATTGGCAAGGATATCGACAATGTAAAATTCCTAGGACGGCTGGCGCCGGAAGCGCTGGACCGATATTATCAATCTGCGATAGCGCTGATTGTTCCGTCAGTGTGCTTTGAAACCTTTGGAATTATATTGATCGAATCGTTTCGGCAGAAGACGCCGGTCATTGCCCGAAGAATCGGTCCATTTCCTGAAATCGTTGATCGTAGCAATGGTGGTTTGCTGTTTGATGGGCCGGATGATCTAGTACCGGCGATGCAGAAGATCCAGTCGGACACGGTCTACCGCGACAAATTAGCCCAGCAGGCCTATCAGGGATTTATCGAGAATTGGTCGGAGGCGGCGATAATTCCAAAATTTCTAGCCGTAGTTAAATCGACTGCCGAATCCAACAACTATACGAAAATTCTGGACAAATTAGAGGCACTTGAACAATGACCAATATTTTGATCACCGGCGGCGCCGGAAATATAGCAAGTGCATTGACAAAAAAATTGGCAGAGAACCTGGAAAACAGAATTGTCATTGCCGACAATCTTCTTACCGGGGATGTCTCAAAAATCCCATTACACCTTAATAACGTCGAGTTTATTAAATGCGATGCTAATGACTACAACGACATTGCGTCGTTGTTTTTCGCATTCCGGTTTGATTACGTATTTCACTTTGCCGCTGTGGTTGGAGTGCAACGTACGCTGCAAAATCCGCTGCTAGTTCTCAAAGATATTCACGGCTTCGAACACGTGTTGAACCTTTGCAAAAATACCGGAATCAAACGGGTATATTTTTCGTCTTCATCCGAAGTTTATGGCGAACCCTTCGAAATTCCGCAAAATGAACGTACGACCCCGCTGAATTCCCGCTTACCGTACGCTGTCGTCAAAAATGTTGGTGAAGCTTTTCTGAGAACCTATTACAAAGAATTTGGATTGAATTACCTGATCTTCCGGTTTTTCAACACCTATGGCCCGGACCAAAGCGAAGACTTTGTTGTCCCGAGGTTTATTCGCCAGGCTATGGCGCACGAGGATATTACAATCTACGGAGATGGTTCCCAAACCCGAACCTTTTGCTACGTTGACGATAACGTTGACGCCTGCGCGACCGCCCATTACAGCGGTATAATTGAAAATGAAACCATCAATATTGGCAGTGACGGTGAAATAACCGTACTGGAACTCGCCGAGAAAATAATCCAAATTTGCGAATCTAAATCGAAAATAATATTCCTTCCTCCGCTGGAGGAAGGCGACATGACCCGAAGAAAACCGGATATTACAAAAATGCGGCGTTTATTGGATAGAAACTTGGTATCGTTAGAAGACGGGGTTGTAAAATTAATCAACTATTACAAGTCTAAACCGGATTAAGCCAACTAGGCTCCCTTGTCTCGACGATGGGCCTACTTTGCTAGAGCAAATCGACTTTCCGCCAGAGCCCATACAAACGCCACTGAACTATAAATGTAGTAAAACTGATGGTAAATCAACCCACCCAATGAGAAAAGCAGCCCCTTGCGTTGATAAAAGCATTCGGCAAGCTGCCAATGGACAGCGACAACAATCAGCGACGATAGGCCAAAGACCCATAACGGCAGAACTTGTGCAATAACCGCCAGCGCAACGAGCACAAAGAGCCCCGCTATTACCGCTTTGATCCGTTCCGCCGGACCGACATTCAAATCATTGACAAGACCACTGCGGTTAATCATAAGTCTCGACCAAGGCAAGGCACGCCTGAAAAATTCTGTATGGATAAGATTGACGAACCGCCATACTTTCAGGTGTGTACATTGCATTTCGACCAACAAATGAATTTTACCGCCAGCAGCGATGACTCTATAGCCCAATTCAATATCTTCAATAGACGGATGTTTAAACATCTCTATATCAAATCCACCCAGCTCCAAAAATACGTCGCGTTTTATCGCACCGCAACCCGACCAAAACGTCGATGCGATTTTATTGGCGCGTTGGTGGTAGTAATGATGCACTAGGTTTTTATACTGAGATAAAAAATTATCTGCCGGCGGTTTATTATCATATGAACCAAATACCGCACTAATATCGGTCGTGGCAAATTCATTCGCCATTATTCTAGCCGTATCTTCGTGAACAACAACGTCTGCATCGATAAACCATAGCACCTCACCTTGTGCCACCTCCGCGGCCATATTGCGAGCCGCGCCAGGGCCCATGCGCCCATTCGTCGACATGATTTTTGCGCCAAATGATTTTGCAATTTCGATCGAATCATCGGTTGACCCGTCATCGACGATCAGCAATTCAACAATCTCTGAACGCTTAACCATCTCGGTCAATGGCGGCAAACTCTTGGGTAGAAATTCCGCGCCGTTGTAAATTGGCATAACGATACTAATTTGAGGGACAGCTTGATCCAATGGTTTCATATCAATTTGAATAATCAGTAAGCAACTACAAGGTATGTTGAAAATTCAGAAAATTCCAGGGAATATTAAATTTAGGAGCCAAGGTTCAATTAAAACTAGCCCATTTACTTGAACCGTCGCATTTAACCTTAAATTATTCGGCTAATGTTGTCCTCTGAAGATTCTAATCAGGTTTCTCAGTCGCAAATATATTTGAGTCGACTTTGCCCCCAATCGTCGGTAGGTTAACGGCGACTGTAGAAAATAGCTATCCAAGCGGGGTAACGCGGCCTTGTCGTCGTCTTGAGATAAATTTCTTAGTTCGGTCGTAAAACTGGCGGCGTACCGACCACGCATATAAGTCCGAACTTTTGCATCGCTTAAACCGTAGGGATAGGCAAAATATTTTGGCCTTCTGCCCAATCGCTCCTCGATTAGCTGATCGGATAATTCGCATTCCTGCCGCAGTCCGCCTTTGTCTAGCCGACGCAGATCCGGATGGTTTGATGTATGGGCATCAATATGGATCCCAGCCCTATGACAGGCTTCTATTTGATCCCAATCCATCATCGGATACTTAGGCGCAATCGGCGGATTACCAGGCCATTCATTAGTCTTTCCAACAACGCTAGACGTCAAAAATACATGGGCGGGCACAGTATGTTCTTTTAGAATCGGCAAAGCATTTTCGTAAACCGATCTCATACCGTCATCGAAGGTCAAAGCGATGCCCGAATCTGTATCTGGGTTCAACAACTCATCAAGATCTAAACACGGTAACGGTGAAGCAACCAATGTCTCGACAAAATCACGGAATGCTGCTTTCGGGTATGAAATGACCGAGCGGTCATCTTCAATACTATGAAAAGTGATAACCGCTTTCATAAACAAAGATTATTTATCGATGGAGTTCGACTAATTGGATTATCTTGCAATCAAAGAGATTGAAATTGAGGGATTGCTCACCGACATTCAATTTCAATCATATAGCGCAAACTGAAGTCTGGTTAGGGTTAAAGTTTAACCCACTGCCGATTGACCGTAGTGATCGCGCTTTTTCCCGTCCAGGCTTTTTTCTTCATGGTATGTATGTTCTGTATTCACCGCCATGTGATCTACCGCCTGACCCAGCAACTTACGCCCAAGCATTAATCCCATTTCAATCGAGTGGTCAGCATTATTATAGCGGAACGTCCCACCTCTTCCGGCGATATGCAAACCTTCAAAACCAGCAAGAAAGTTATTAACTTTGGCCGTTTTTTCATTGTATTGTAAGTCATATACCGGATAGGCTTGGCGCGTTCTGACCACGGCCCAATCCTCGACTTCTTGTCGCGATATAAATCCTAAAATGTCGACTAGGTCGTCAATACAACGTTCTGCGATCGCATCGTCTGTCAGTTCCCAAATTTCGTCTCCAGCCGTGCAAAACACCTCCAACACCAACGATGTATGTTCGTCATCAGGAACCATCGCCGGACTCCAGTTTTTGGGTTCATGTAGTCGCCCGAAAATTAATTCTTTGTCCTGTAAATACAACCAGGTATCGGTAGAGACCTGCTTTTTACGCAGCATCAAATTAACCGTAACGAGATCCCGAAACTCCATACTTCGAGCCGCCGCGATTACTGACTCGTCACATTTTGGTTCAATAATCTGCGCAAGAATACCTAGCGGGATAGTCGAAACGACCGCATCAGAATTTACTGATCGTTTTATCCCATTTTGCTCGTATTCCACCTCAAAATCATTGGGTCCGCGATATTGGATTCTGTTAACAGTACTTTCCAATAATACCTTATTTTCAGCGTTGCTTATGTCCTCCGCCATTCTTTCCGGAATACGGACATAGCCATCGCGCGGATACATAAATTCTTCGACCAAACTGACAACATTTCGGCTGCTAACGATCGCTTCGCGTATCACCGTCAGGATATTCAAACCCTTACTGCGCTGCGTTACCCAGTCAGCGGATAATTTTTCACACGGTAGCCCCCAAACCTTTTCCGTATAAAGTTTGAAAAACATTTCATACAACTTACTTCCGAATTGTTTGGTATAGGCCTCCTTCATATTGGTAATCGGTTTTCTGAAAATCTCATAACTAAAGAACGCTTTAACATAAGCAATCCCTGCCATTGCGATAGTGAACAAACCCGTATTCTTAATCACATCGCCAAAACTGATAGGATAGTTAAAATATTTCCCGCCGTAGTAAATCCGACTGATCCTGTTTACCAAAACAATTTCACCCTCCATCAAACGGCGGAACCAGTCGTTCAACGCTTCATTTTGGGTAAACCAACGGTGGCCTCCTAAATCAAATTTATAGCCTTTGGCATGAACAGTGCGGCAGAGGCCACCGACAAAATCATTTCGCTCCAACACCGTTACATCTGTTCCGTTAACACTCAATTCGTGACCCGTCGCCAACCCGGCAGGGCCCGCCCCCAATATGCACACGTGTTTCGCAGGTTCCAGAGGTTGAACCGCGGCTTTGGGTGGTTCATAGTCGACCAGTGCCATAGCACCATCATCACGAGCGACGGCGATTCTGTTATAAATCGCCCCCCACAATAAACTGGACAAATAGACAAACAAAAATAATTCAGAAGCACCTATTAAACTACCTGTAAAACTTACCGTATAGCCGGGGAGATAATTGTGCAGCAATGCCGCGTTTAAACTTTCCTCTGCAGTGCCGCGCAGCACCAACGCATTCGTAGAAAAAAACAGCAGCAGTGAGAATCCTCCACCTAGCGCCAATCCTAGGTAATGGCCGGCTATCTTTAGAGTCTGAGACTGCCGCAAGACATCCGACTGATCTCCACCCTCAAAGTACAGCACGATTTTCTCACCGAGGGTGCGCGAATAAGCCCAATAGACCAATACGCCAAATACCGCACCAATGATAAAACCCCAGAAGAACCCAACAAACGCACCGAAGATCGATACTCCATAGCCAGGCAAGAAGACGCCCAATATATCGAGATAGTGTTCCTGGTTATGGACGAAAGATTGCCTGATCAACGACAATATCGTTGCCCCAAACAAAATCAGACCTGAGGTAATTCCGAAAACCAACGCCAATAACTTGGTATTGAGCTTGATTGCCGCTTTTAAGAAATTCTCATTCATCCTATATTCCTTGTTTCTTCAATGCCACCCCTATCACTACTCGTCATACCGAAATACAAGGGTCGATCTGAAGGCTCAATTCTGTTTATAATCAAATAAAAAACGAAGATATGGCAAACGTCCATTATGAACGTCAATCGCTAAAATAATTTAAACGATTTACAATAGCGGCAAGATAAAGATAGTGCGTCAGATTCCATAGCAACGCGATGAAGAAACCAACAACCCCACCGATAATTGCCGCGTAAAAGCCTCCCACGACACATCCAACCCAAGTCACGTCGTACCCCGGCAAATAGAGCCCTAACAATCCCAAGTGAGCTCCGACTGGATACTCCGGCGATCCACCTTGAATCAATAAACTCGCCGTCATCAAAACCAAACCCAAACATAGAACGGACGCCGTTGCTGCCATCATTGCCACCGGATCCAATTTCGCAAACACCGCGTAAACCAAAGCACGATCCATCGGTTCTTTAATATCTTTCATAGTATTTCGCCCGCTCAAATCTTCGCCAAGAAATAACTAAATCGTATCATCATCCAACCCAACACCCTTAAATATAAGCAATAATAACGCCATATAGTATTTCACAATAATTTACAATACGCTACGCTACCAAACAGAATTCCATTTCGTGGTGTCTCAAATTGTGTAAATTAAATCGACAGCTAACATTGGCCCCCGGCCAAGTTAATATCCACAACTATAGTTCAATTCCAAAATTTCTAAATACAACTTGTTCGCTTCCGTAAAACATAAAACTCTCGAAATATCGCAACCTATTGTCGAATATCAGTATTCGATCGGGCTTCGCTTGCTTCTCTATCAGCAAGTTTTGCTTTGATTTTGGATTGACGCCGGTGCTCAGCAATACTCCGAACTTCTGAGCCAATATGTTGCTCACCCTTCTTCGAAGCCAAATCAACTTGCTTTTGCCGCTCCTTAAACCGCGCTTTACGCTCTGGCGAAACTTTGTCGTAACAATGCGGACAACTAACGCCTCTTTCATATTTTCCGCTTTTTATATCGAGGTCCGTAATCGGCATTCGACATGCATGACATTGCTTGTATTGGCCTTTTTCCAGACTATGATTCACAGCAACCCTGTCGTCAAACACAAAACATTCTCCTTGCCACAAGCTTTCCTCCTCGGGTATTTCTTCCAGATACTTCAAAATTCCGCCCTGTAAATGAAAAACTTGCTCAAAACCTTGTTGTTTCAGAAATGCAGTAGATTTCTCGCAACGGATCCCTCCGGTGCAGAACATTGCAACCTTCTTATGTTTGGCTGGATCCAAATGGTTGATTACATATTGCGGGAAATCGCGAAAACTGGAGGTATTTGGGTTGACCGCGCCCTCAAAACTTCCAATATTGACTTCATAATCATTACGCGTATCCACCAATAAAACATCCGGATCAGAAATCAAATCATTCCAATCTTTTGGATTGACGTATGCGCCAACCAGTGTAGTGGGATCAATCCCGTCAACCCCCATAGTCACGACTTCCTGTTTAATCTTGACCCGGCTTCGCTTGAAGGGTACTTGATCCTCAACCGACTGCTTATGTTCAAGGTCACTAAAACGCGGATCAGATTTTAACCATGTTAATAATCTGTTGATTCCATCACTATCGCTCGCAACAGTACCATTGATACCTTCTTCGGCCAGCAATATGGTTCCTTTGATCTCGTGTTTCAACATTAAACTTAACAACGGATTCTGCAAATATTGGTAATCCGGCAAATGGACAAATTTGTACAAAGCACAAATTACATATTCGTATTTGGACATTGACGTTTTCCTCGTTCACAGAGCCTAAGGCAAATTTTCTGGATTTTCGATAATCGATTATCGAATTAATTTACACCAAAACCAGGTCAAAACGGTGAATTATTATTTGAAACCGTAGCGCTATGCGCCGGTGTTATTTGTTAGCTCTAATTTTCTTGCGCGATTTGTTTGCCGCCTTATTCACCTGTGCACTTGGCTTAGGTTGGTCAATCCGGGAAATCTTCAATTGCTGGCCGGCTACCCACACTTTTTTAAGATCTTTAAAAACTTCTTTAGGCATTCCCTCGGGAAGATCAACCACGCTGTAATCATCGCTAATATCAATTTTGCCTATATACTGGCTATCCAACCCCGCTTCGTTTGCAATCGCTCCGACAATGTTTGCAGGCTTAACGCCATGGCTATGCCCAACCTCTATACGGAATCGTTCTATCCCAGGCATTCCCTCGCCATCATGACTGCGTTTCGGCTTCTTTTTAGATAAACGAGGTTTATCCTCCCCCGGGGACCGCGTATTACTCTGTCTCCGCAACGTATCCTTGTCTTTTTTGTTCGTTTTAGACCGTCCCGATTGCTTGACTGGTTTATCCTCTAATAATAAAGGTTTCCCACCTTGCGCTAATTTCGCCAAAGCCGCAGCAATTTCAAGCATTGGGATATTTTGTTCTTGCTGATATTGCTGTAATAACTGATGGTAAAATTCTAACTCTCCATGACCCAAAGTATCGCTAATTCGTTGGGTAAATTTGGCAATGCGCTGGTCGTTGATAACCTCCGAGGAAGGGAGTTCCATCAACTCTATCTTCTGTTTGGTTGCTCTTTCAATTAAATGTAACAAGCGTTTTTCGCGCGGCGCCACAAACAATATCGCATCACCGGAACGACCTGCCCTTCCTGTCCGTCCGATACGGTGAACATAGGCTTCCGTGTCATAAGGTATATCGTAGTTAATAACATGACTAATCCGTTCAACGTCGAGCCCTCGCGCAGCCACATCGGTCGCAACAACTATATCGATTTTACCCGTTTTCAATTTCTCGACGGTTTTTTCACGTTGTTTTTGCGCAATATCGCCATTCAACGCCGCGGCCATGTAGCCCCTAGCCATTAATTTTTCCGCCAGTTCTAAGGTTGCAATCTTGGTGCGCACGAAAATAAGCATTCCTTCGAACGGCTCCGCCTCCAAGATTCGCGTTAAAGCGTCCAGCTTGTGCACGCCACTCACCATCCAAAACCGTTGCCTAATGGTATCGGCGGTCGAGGTCCGTACTTTTATAGTTATTTCTTGCGGTTGTTTTAAATATCGCTTAGCGATTCGTCGGATCGGCTCCGGCAAGGTCGCTGAAAACAATGCAGTTTGGCGATCGGCTGGCGTTTGGTCGAGTATCCACTCGACATCGTCAATGAAGCCCATACGCAACATTTCGTCCGCTTCATCGAGCACTAGGCAGTCCAATTTATCAATCTTGAGGGTATTCCTCCGAATATGATCCATGACCCGCCCTGGGGTACCCACTACGACGTGAACACCCCTCTTGAGCTGACGGATTTGTCCAGAATATTCTTGCCCCCCGTAAATCGGTAAAACATGAAAGTCTTTTAGCCGTGCGGCATAACGCTGAAACGCTTCCGCAACTTGAATAGCCAGTTCTCTAGTCGGTGTCAATACCAGGACTTGCGGCGGTTGCTTGCGCTTCAGATCGATCCTCGACAAAAGTGGACAGGCAAATGCGGCCGTTTTTCCTGTACCGGTTTGTGCTTGCCCCAGCACATCCAACCCCTCTAACAATGGAGGAATGGCCTGAGCCTGTATCGGTGAGGGTGTTTCATAACCCACGTCGTTAAGCGTTTTGAGTACAGGATCGATCAACGCCAAATCGCTAAAGTTTAGGGGATTAGAAACATCAGACATAATGCAGTTTACCTTTCTGGGCACCGGGAAAGAACAAGACCCGGAATATTGGACAGCAGATCAGTATACCATATTGCGCCGCACAAAACACGTTCTATCCATTTCAATCATCTCCAAGTAAATCTCGATTTACCACCTGCAAAACTATCATCGACTTTCATTTTGATATTCAAATATACAGACTCAACCCTTAATTGGATAAGCACGAATCAATACAGGCAATAAGCGTCCCACAACTAAATTGAGTACGCTCTCTTAGACCAATCTCCAAATTTTGCGCAGACTCAATCAATGGATACTGGTAAAATCATACTCAGCTATTTAAACAGTTGGGTACTCACTCGACAAAAACCCAACTAAAACAAAAATTAACGATCTAAGACTCGTGAATCCTTTGACTCTTACCACCGATCGGTTGGTATCCCGGCAAAAGTAATCAATATGCTTGCAAAACAAGAACGGGCAACAAATACATCTAATGTCCTCCGACTCGACCAACCATTTTCGCTTTTTCGCGGAGGCGTACTCACGCAGACCGATATCGCTTACGAAACATGGGGGCAATTATCAAGCAATAAGGACAATGCGGTATTGATCTTTACCGGGCTTTCCCCAAGCGCACACGTAGCGTCTTCGACCAACGACCCTAACGAAGGCTGGTGGGAGTTTATGGTGGGCCCAAACAAACCCATCGACACAAACCGCTTTTTTGTAGTTTGCGTAAATTCGCTGGGAAGCTGTTTCGGTTCCAGCGGGCCTGCATCGATCAACCCGAATAACGGCCACCCCTACCGCCTGGATTTCCCCGAACTTTCTGTCGAAGATATCGCTTCCGCGGGACGCGAAGTTGTAACCGCGCTGGGTATAGATCGGTTACACACGGTGATAGGCGCCTCGCTCGGTGGCATGAGCGCATTGGTTTATTGCATAATGTTCTCTGAAGAAGTTCGAAAGCTGGTATCCATATCCGCTGCGGTTCACAGTTCACCCTTTGCGATTTCCATTCGTTCGCTTCAGCGCGAAATTATTCGCAGCGATCCCGCCTGGAATCATGGTAACTACGACTCAAACTCGCCCCCTATAAACGGTATGCGGCTCGCTCGAAAATTGGGCTTAGTTACTTATCGATCGTCTGAAGAGTTTAATCAACGTTTTGGCCGTAAAAGGAAATTCAAAGAACAACCCATTTCACCACCATTTTCTGCCGAATTCGATATTGAATCGTATCTGGATTACAACGCGAACAATTTCATCGATCAGTTTGACACCAATTGCTATCTGTACCTGTCCCGCGCGATCGACTGGTTCGATATCGCCATGCACGGCGGAAGCGTAGAGGCCGGTCTAGCCAAAATAAAAACCGAATCGAACCTCATTATCGGCGTAAAAAGCGATTTTTTGTTCCCCATAACTCAGCAGAAAGAAATTGTCGATCTGTTGCAAAGCAATAAGTTGAATACGAGTTTTGCGCCTTTGGACTCTATACAAGGTCACGACTCATTTTTGATAGATCAGAAAAACTTCGCACCGCCCGTTAGAGAATTTTTTTCCGATTAGCCATCCAAGGACGCCCGCTGTGCCTACCATCAGAAAACAATCATTCATCGTTTTAGCCCTTATTTTTTATTTTGTGAATCATTCCGCCCACTCCGACATCCACGCCTATCCCTCTAAAGGCCAGACGCACGAGCAACAAAACAAGGACAAATGGCAATGCCACCAATGGGCCACGGAGCAAACCGGGATCGATCCAATTTCCATGGCGGAAAAAGAAATCAAACCACCTGAATCTCCAAGCGATAGCGTTGCTTCAGGCGCGAAAAAAGGACTATTTCATGGCCTAATCGCAGGAGAAATTCGCGGTGGTAATTTCGCTCAAAGCGTACCGATGGGGACGGGAATCGGCGCGCTAATGACTTTGCGGCGCCATCGAAAAGAAATGGAAAAACAGCACCAGGAATACGTGCAAGCCCATAATGAAAGAGCTGCCAAACTTAAAACCTATGACAAAACCTATGGTGTGTGTATGAAGGGACGTGGATATACGGTAAATTAACGGCCAAACCGAAAAGTTATTTGGGAAAAAATTATCTAGGGTCAATTTCAGGGTACATATTATATTGGCCGTCCGGCCCGATATAGCCCGGTGAATTAGGGCCAAGATTAACACCATCATCGGTATTCTGATCAATATAGGCTCTTTCGTAACGCGTATCGGGAAGATCGGCAGTCTCTTCAAGTGCTCGTTCATCCTGGCTTTTGTCGTTTTCATCTATAACAGCACGCGGATCTAAATCAACATCCATATAACCAGGCTCCCCAATATTTCCGGAATAAGCGCAACCCTGAATTATCATTAAGACAAATCCGAAAAGAAAAAGATTATTTTTGCACTTTCGATTCATATGTTGGTGCTCCCAATAAGAATTTCTTTTCATTTAGCCAATCTTAAATCCAATCATGTATAACATTAAAATAACAATATACTTTTCTCATCAGGGTTCGCGGTATAACCATCGATGAGGGTAAATATCGCAAATAATTTCATCTGGTTTCCCGTATAAATCCACGAAAAAAGGCAATCTTTCGTACGAATTTCACGACAAACTGGCATGACCCAAAAATAAAGTATTTTTCCGGTGCCTTGCATTGTATGGAGGTGGCGGAGAGGGCGGGGTTCGAACCCGCGTGCCCAGTTAAGGACCAACCGATTTCGAATCGGTGCCGTTATGACCGCTTCGGTACCTCTCCTTTAGTTAATACTAAATTCTGGTATAGACTGTGCATTCTACCTTATCGACTGGATTAGAACTATCATTCAGGTGTAAGGTCGAAGTTACCAATTTGAATAAAGGACAGCTGTATTCGTGATAAACCCCCGTCGCCTGATCGTGTTTCTACTTTTTGTATTTTTGGTTGGATGCGATGGTTTCCCTCAGTGGATTTGGAAAGAAAAGCCACTACTGGAACGCATTAAAGAATCGGGCAAACTAAAGGTTCTGACGCGCTACGACCCAACCACCTATTACGAAGGCCCCGAAGGGTTCACCGGCTTGGAGTATGATCTTGTGCGCTTGTTCGCCAAGCACCTTGGGGTTGAAGTTGAATTTATCGTGCCTTATAGCTTCGATCAAATTCTGTCTTTGATTTCTGGAGGTGAGGCACATATTGCTGCCGCGGGCCTCACAATCACCGAGAAACGCAAACAGAATATGCGCTTCTCGCTACCGTACCGCCGCATCACAGAACAACTCATCTACCGCTCGGGAACCAAACGGCCGAAGGAACTAACCGACCTCAGCGACGGTATTCTTGAGGTTGTCAACGGTAGCAGCCATTTGGGTACGCTGCGGTCGCTAAAACATCAGATCCCAGAATTGGACTGGAATATAAATACCGAGCTATCCTCCTACGCACTATTAAGTCTTGTAAATCAAGGCTTGATTGACTATACCATCGCGGATTCAAATCAAGTTCTTCTGATACGCCGATTTTATCCCAAATTATATGTCGCTTTTGACATCTCGGAGCCGCGTCACCTGGCTTGGGCACTACCCAAATCAAGTGATGACAGCTTGTATAACATCACATTAGAATTTTTTCGAACTATAAAAACCGATAAAACCCTCGATCAATTGATCGAGCGCCATTACGGACACGCTGGCTCTTTGAGTTATGTCGGCAATTGCACGTTCCGCGAACATGTGATTAAGCGGTTACCAGTCTATCAAACTCTATTCGAACAAGCAGGAATAGAGCACGGGCTCGATTGGCGCCTCCTAGCTGCGATTGGTTACCAAGAATCACATTGGCGTAAAAATGCAGTATCTCCGACGGGTGTTCGGGGAATCATGATGCTAACCCGGAAAACAGCGAAGCAACTCGGCATTCGTGATCGGAGCAATCCGGTGGAAAGCATAAAAGGTGGTGCCCGCTATTTTGTTCAACGCAAAAAAACAATCCCACAGCGCATCTTGGAACCCGATCAAACCTGGATGGCACTTGCTGCGTATAACGTAGGCTACGGTCACTTAGAGGATGCCCGAATATTGACTGCTTCGCGCGGCGGTAACCCGGATAAATGGATGGATGTAAAAGAATCTTTGCCGCTATTATCGAGCAAAAAGTGGTACAGAAAAACCAAGCATGGTTATGCCAGGGGTATGGAGCCGGTAGTCTATGTCGAAAATATTCGCAACTACTACGACCTTTTGGTCTGGTTAACGGATAACGATGGGTTACAAATTCAAGCGCCGGAAAGCAATGTGAAAGAGGCTGTGGACTCGATCAGCAACCGTTCTTCAGAACAGATTAGAACAGAACTTGATCAGAAAAGAATGGCGTTGTAATGAGAAAGCAAACTTCCCAAAAATGCAGACTTAATTCCGTTTTTCTTTGAAAAATTTTTTTAGAATTTCACTACAATCATCTTTCAAAATCCCGCTCTCCCAAGCCAAACAGTGATTAAAAAAATCCAAAGTGGACAATTCCAACGCGCTACACACAGCGCCGCGCTTCAAATCAGACGCACCGAAAAACAAACGATCAACGCGCGCCTGGACTATAGCCCCTATGCACATAATGCACGGTTCCAATGTCACGTATAGCGACGTCCCGACCAATCTATAATTTCCAACGGTTTGTCCTGCCGCCCTTAAAGCAACAATTTCCGCATGAGCGCTCGGGTCATTAGCTGCAATCGGGCGATTCCACCCCTCTCCAATGCAAACTCCGTCTTTGACGACAATTGCGCCTACTGGCACTTCACCCAATGATTCGGCGCGCTGGGCCAATCCAATCGCATGATTCATCCATTCTTCGTGCGTGGCACTCATTAATCAGTGAATAGGTTCTTAGTGCAAAAGTCGATAGCCTATTCCCACTCGATGGTTGCGGGGGGTTTACCGGAAATATCATAAGTTACCCTCGATATTCCGGGAATTTCATTGATAATCCGTCGCGAAACATGGTCCAGAAAGTCGTACGGCAGCCGTGCCCAATTTGCCGTCATAAAATCCACGGTTTCAACGGCCCGCAATGCGATGACATAGTCATACTGCCTTCCATCACCCATTACACCGACAGACTTGACCGGCAAAAATACCGCAAACGCCTGACTGACCTTGTCATACAGATCGCTTTCCTCCAATTCATGTATAAAAATAGCATCCGCTTTACGCAACAAATCAGCAAATTGCTTAGTGACTTGTCCTAGGATTCGAACCCCTAGCCCCGGCCCAGGAAACGGATGCCGAAATACCATTTCCGACGGAAGCCCTAGTTCCAGGCCAATCTTTCTAACTTCATCCTTGAACAATTCTCGCAGGGGTTCAATCAGCTGCAATGTCATGTTCTCCGGCAAGCCGCCCACATTATGATGAGTCTTAATCAAATGGGCTTTACCGGTCTTAGCTCCCGCAGATTCGATGACATCTGGATATATAGTCCCCTGGGCCAACCATCGCGCATCGTTCAATTTGGCAGCTTCTTCATCAAAAATCTCGACAAACAAATTGCCTATCAATTTACGTTTCTGCTCAGGATCGGTAACGCCCTGAAGAATTTTCAAATATCGATCTTCCGCATCGACCCGGATAACCTTGACCCCCATATGCTCAGCGAAAGTTGTCATCACCTGATCCCCCTCGCCGAGCCTAAGCAGACCAGTATCGACAAAAACACAAGTCAATTGATCACCGATAGCTTTATGCAATAATCCCGCAACAACCGAAGAATCCACTCCACCGGATAACCCAAGTACAACCTGCTCATCGCGCACGGTTTCCCGAACAGACCGAATGCTATCATCAATAATTCGTTGAGGAGTCCACAGCGCAGCGCAGCCACAAAGATTGCGCGCAAAACGTTCCAATATGCGCTTGCCCTGGCGCGTATGAGTCACTTCCGGATGGAATTGCACACCGTAAAAGCTACGTTGCTCGTCGGCAATCCCAGCAATTGGTGCACTCTCGGTACTGGCAATCAATTTGAATCCCGGCGGCATTTGGCTGACCTTATCCCCGTGACTCATCCACACGTCCAACATGCCAAAACCCTCGGGCGTCGCGTGGTCTTCAATCTCGCGCAACAAATGCGAATGTCCCCTCGCCCGGACCCGGGCAAAACCGAATTCACGATGGGAAGATGCTTCAACCTGACCTCCCAACTGAAAAGCCATAGTCTGCATACCATAACAAATACCGAGCACCGGGACGCCCAAACCAAATACCAAATCGGGACACCGCGGTGTATCGGCAGACATCACGGTTTCCGGTCCACCGGAAAGAATCACGCCGCGCGGATTGAATTCTCTTATAGAATCATCATCCCAATCGAAAGGGTATATCGAGCAAAATACACCGCACTCGCGTACCCGCCTTGCAATCAATTGGGTATATTGTGAGCCAAAATCCAGTATCAGTATTTTGTCAGCATGAATATCGGAATCTAATCCATCCACCATCTTCAATCTATCCGATAGTTGGGAGGTTCTTTGGTAATAGCAACATCGTGTACGTGGCTTTCACGCATTCCGGCTGCGGTGACCCGAACGAATCTAGCCTGCGTACGCATTTGCTCGATAGAACCACACCCGGTGTAACCCATACTCGCTCGTATGCCTCCCAATATTTGCTGAATTACCGCAACCAAACTACCTTTGTAAGGAACCCGCCCTTCGATACCTTCGGGAACCAATTTTTCAATCGCGTCTACATCGTCCTGAAAATAGCGATCGCTGGAGCCCTGTTGTTGCCCCATCGCCCCCAGCGAACCCATACCACGATACGATTTATACGACCGTCCTTGGTATAATTCCACTTCACCGGGTGCTTCTTCAGTACCAGCAAAAAGGCTGCCAAGCATTACAGAATATGCACCGGCTGCAAGCGCTTTTGCAACATCGCCGGAATATCTCACACCACCGTCCGCTATTATAGGAATCCCCTTATTTTTCAATGCTTCAGATACATTTGAAACGGCAGAAATCTGGGGTACACCTACTCCAGCAATAATTCGAGTCGTACAAATAGACCCCGGACCGATTCCGACCTTGACACCATCCACACCATGATCCGCCAACGCAATAGCAGCTTCAGCCGTCGCTATATTTCCACCGATAATCTGTACGTTGGGATAGCTATGTTTGACCCACCGAATTCGGTCTAGCACGCCTCTGGAATGACCATGCGCCGTATCAACGACAATAACGTCGACCCCAGAATCTACCAATGCCGCTATGCGCTCTTCGGTGCCCTGACTGGTGCCTACCGCGGCACCAACACGGAGGCGCTCTTGGCTATCTTTCGAAGCAAAAGGATAATCTTTAGCCTTTTGAATATCCTTGACCGTAATCATCCCGCGCAGTTGAAACTGATCATTGACGACCAGTACTTTTTCGATTCGGTGTTGATGCAACAATCTAATCGCCTCGTCCCGTTCGGCACGCTCATGCACTGTAACCAAACGATCTTTAGGCGTCATGACCTTGGTGACCGGCTCATCCAATTGGGTTTCAAATCGAAGATCCCGGCTGGTCACAATCCCGACCAATTCATCCCGATCAACTACCGGTACTCCAGAAATGTTTTTCGCCCGAGTCAACTCCATAACCTCACGCACGGTGATTTCCGGCGAAACCGTTATCGGTTCCTTGATCACCCCGCTTTCAAATTTTTTAACCTTGCGCACTTCCCTGGCCTGCTGCTCCACTGTCATGTTCTTATGCACAATACCTATACCACCCTCTTGCGCGATCGCGATAGCCAACCGCGCGTCGGTAACAGTATCCATTGCGGCTGAAACGAGTGGAATATTGAGTTTTATATCTCGTGTCAGCGGTGTCGCCAAGCTGACATCCCGCGGCAACATATTGGAGTGCGCAGGGACGAGTAAAACATCATCAAATGTAAGCGCTTCCTGATCGATTCGCATACCAAACCCTGCCCTTCAAAAATAGCTGATATTATACGGGCTGAATGCATAAAGAGAAATCAATAACTACCTCTTCTCACGTATATCTGATCATCTATCATTCGCTAAAAAAAAGCTTTTTGCTGCGCTGCACTTATGTGTGGTTGGTCGACTCTTTATCGCTAGATTCCATCGGAGCCTTTTTTGCGTCGCCCGCTCTTATCGGTGCTTGTTCGGCCTCGGCTCTGCGTTGGATTTCCTTAAATTCGTCGGAAGAATTATTCAACCGATTGACCCAATCAGAATTTGGAATCGTGCCGTCGATTTTTTCAAAAAACAACAAGATCAAACCGGCAATGACGATGGGATCGAATATTGCTGCTTTTATTGGCCACGCAAACACCAATGCAAATACATATTTCCAATTTCCGATCGGAATCGGCAATATCCCTTCCACCCATTCAACCGGAACCAACATCAGCAAATATACACAAAACAATCCAGCATAAGTTAAGACAAACAGCAGCAATGCGTTACGCCAGATCAATCCGAAATTCTGTGCATAATAGACAACGCCATTTCGAGCCTCGACCCAAGGTGTATTGGAATCGCCTCTGAAACATTGAGCCAATATAACTTCGTCTGTATAAGTCAACGGCACAGCGATCACCCCATATATGGATTTTGCTACAAACCCATTTGGAATGTCTGGGATTTGCACCCCCAGTTTGGTACAAGTCCTCAATAAGTAAATTTGTACTTGTCGTATTTGTCGATCCAGTCCTACCAGATCGCGCGATAGATTGAAACGTTTGCCAACCTGTTGACGACCGTATTCGATTTGGGCCCACCCCTGCGGAAGAACTTTCTCCGCGACAGCATCTACCAATAACGCAATATGCCGCGCTTTTACCTTATAAAGCCATATTCCACGAGCCAAATAAACAATCACGCCGCAGACAACAAATCCTATGCTAGCACCGGATGCCCCCCATACCGCCATCTTGTCCACTGCAGAACCCATCATCATTGCTATGCCAGACCCCATCAAAGTCGCCAGTACAAACGAGAAGCTAACAGCAAAGCATAGGAACAAACGATAAAACGTAAACCCCAACGTCCTCTCCATCGTTTGCGTAGCGGTTAATATTTTTATATCCAGCATAGAGCCCCCAGGTTGAGATAGGATAGACCGCTACGCAAACAGAAACTTTTTGCCCAGCGCCCTTATAATTTTATTGAAATCTTAATCGATGCGATGCGGCATGACCAATTTGTTTATCCATCTGTAGGCTATCACAGCGTCGTTTCCGGAATAACTGAAAAATCACAATTAGTTACCGCCCGAATAACGGCAGAGCAATTGATTGATTTCGAAATCAAATAGAAGACCAGAATGGAACTATTGCGTAGAAAGTGCAATAAAATAAACGACGTGAATCCCACTCAAAATAGCGGAATTAAAACCCAGCCTGCATTTCTCACGAGAATTCTACTTCACAAGCATCAAGTCAAGCGTTGATTGAATTGTACTCGAATTGGGCACCTAAACTAATTCTAGTCCGCTTGGTTCTTACACACCCTAGTAGTCCCTTGCATCAATATTTAAGGGATTCCCAAACTAGCCGTAAAGAAATGAGAGCAAATTTTTGAATGAGCTAGGCAGCTATCGCTTGATTGATTTCAGATGCCCATCCGATCGCATTGGTATAAGCATGCATTGCGACCCCATTGTCTAGAAATTTACGAGTAGACTCGTAATAAATTCCGCTTTCAACTGCCAAAATGCTGGTCAGCATTTCCCCAATAGGCCCAGAACCCTCCAGCAGTGCGACTCGAATGTCATCAACCAATTGCAATCGCTCAAGTATTGATGGCATCGGTGCATCCATGATCGCATCCAGCGTAGAAAACATCCCGGCAACATAATACGAGCCTGGATTTTCCAGCCCCAGATGTTGCGCAAGTATTTCGCAGGTCCTTGCGCGCACCAATGCTGTCACCAATAATTCTCTAGGTTTATAATCGATCGCGTTAAATAAAATAACTGAGGCCCAATTCTTGATTCGCTCCAACCCAAAAAAAACCGTAGCCCGCTTAACCGACTCAACACGCTGCGGCATGCCAAAATAGGCCGCATTTATCAATCTCAAAAGCTTATAACTTAGAGTAATGTCTTGGCTAACGATATCCTCGATCTCTTCAATTTTTACATCCGGGTCCTGCAGGCGCGCCAACAAATCGATCACAGCAATACGATTCGCCGGAATCACGGTACCCCCAATCAATTTTGGCCTTTCAAAGTATTCTCCCTGGAAATAATCGAAACCCAATTCTTTGAACATTAAGTATTGGTCAGGTGTTTCGATATTTTTCGCCAACATTCGAAAACCCGCCCCGTGCATTTCTGGAACATGGTCTTTTATGCCGCTATACAGCATATCTGCATCTACCGCACAAATTGAAGCGAAATCCAACTGTCGCAAAACATCTAAAGATTGCGAACCCCCTTCAATGGCTACGGTGTAACCATCCTCGGCGAGCTCCCGAACCTCTGAAACCTTTTTGTCATCCGATACCGCCGCGTTATGTAACGTTAGTACGACTTGCTCGCGCGGCCAGGTTAAATCATCTATCCGAGAAATAAACGAATCCGAAACCGATATGAATCCAGGACTATTGCCGACCAACGCCTCCAATTTTACGCCTTGAGACGCATTGATTACCGATTCTTCGGATAGGTTTTCCAAAACCACTTCTTTTTTCTGTTCCGTTGGATTCTGACTCACACGTAAATCGTAGCCGTATAATTCCAGCGCGTGAGTAAATATAGGGACACGGCCGACAAAACCGTTAAACACTGTTTTTTTATCCGTCGAAAGATCTGATTCATGCATAAGATTTCGAAAACTTCTCTGGGATTTTAATTAAAACCAGCGGATATGCTTCCCGCTTTAATACGATCTAAGTATCGATTAAAGACCAGATAAGTCAACCAAGCTTTATGGCGACAAGGCGGCAAATTAAAAACGAATTCTAGATTTCAAAACAATCCTATGTTGGCTAAACCTATTCACACCGCGGCCTCTGCTATGCTTAGTCTTTAAACCAACGACGTAGAAATATTCAATATCCCCGCGCAATAAATGATTCATTTTTCGTTAAGCGAACACCAGGTACGCTATTCGACCTAATTCTGCAACCAAATTCCATCGGCCATTATTAGGCATGGCATTGAGCGGAAAACAACAACGACTGTCACGAACCCGGTTCTACACGAGCGGATAAATCGGTCCCTCTTGTGCGTCAACCCTGTTTATCAATAAGCAATTTAGGAATCCACTGATGAAGAAAATCTTAACTATCTGCCTGTTTAGTATGTTATTTGCGTCCGGCTGTACAATTGATCCGTACACCCGAGAAGAAAAAGTGAGTCACGCCGGCGCAGGTGCCGGCATAGGTGCCGGCGTAGGCGCTGCAACAGGCGCCGCTATAGGCGCAATTGCGGGTGGCGGCAAGGGCGCTCTGATTGGTGCGGCGGCCGGAACAGCTGTAGGTGCAGGTGTCGGTGGTGGAATCGGTTACTATATGGATCAGCAAGAAGCTAAACTTCGCCAACAACTGGAAGGCACGGGCGTAAGCGTGCAGCGTCAGGGCGAAAATATAAAACTAATTATGCCCGGCAACATTACGTTCGCAACCAATTCCTCGCAAATCAGCTCGTCTTTCTATCCGGTTCTAAATTCGGTCGCTCAAGTGTTTAGCGAATTCGATAAATCTAATGTCGATGTTACTGGATTCACCGATTCGACCGGAGGTTTTGAGCTCAATCAGAAACTTTCCGAGCAGCGTGCCAATAGTGTCGCGGCATATTTGATCAATGAAGGAACAAATCAGGCGCGGGTAGCTGCTCGAGGCATGGGCGAACGCTACCCGGTTGCGCCTAACGATACAGACGCAGGGAGAGCACAAAATCGACGTGTAGAAATCAGTATCCGTCCCAACGCCTAAATCTTATCACTCATAGTCAACATTTTTACGAATACTGTAAGCCGTGGCAACCGGTAATTCCGGTTGTCACCCCCCTGACCAAGCCGTCCACCCGTCAGATTCATTTATTGCCTCACCCGGCAATCTCAAGCGCAGGCGGCCTTCATTGACGAAAGCATTCAACAAGCGGTGAAGTACTGGTATGCTATCGCTCCATGAAGCCATCCAACCCTATTGCCTATATCAATTCGGATACAAAACTCCAGTCTATCTGCAAAGAATTCTCCAATAGCAATTGGTTGGCGATCGATACTGAATTCCTCAGAGAAAAAACCTATTACCCCAAATTCTGTCTACTGCAAATAGCTAACACCGACCGGGTCGCTTGCATAGACCCCATCGTTTTGACCGATCTAGAACCCTTATTTACATTAATTTACGATCCTTCGATTACAAAAATTTTTCATGCCGGGCGGCAAGATTTAGAAATTTTCCACAACCTGCGAAAAGCCCTGCCCAAACCAATATTCGACACACAGATCGCCGCCCCTCTGCTAGGGTATTCCGAACAAATGGGTTATGCGAGCCTGGTATTTGAAATGCTCGGTGTTAGCTTGGGCAAAGCCCATACGAGAACAGACTGGAGCCAAAGGCCGCTCTCTAGGGAGCAATTACGTTACGCTTCTGATGACGTGGTATATTTGGCACAGATCTATCCAAAAATGCAAAAAAAACTGGCCTCCCTCAACCGACTAGAGTGGCTAACCGACGACTTCCATGAACTGACACAGCCTGAACTTTACCTCAACCCACCCGATCAGGCTTGGCGCCGAATCCGCGGCGCAAAAAAGCTGTCATTACCCGCGTTAACCGTATTAAAGGATTTAGCGAAATGGCGTGAAATTGTCGCGAGCGAGGAAAATCTCCCTAGAAACTGGGTTATTAAAGATGATGCGCTGATAAACTTAGCGCGCATGCAACCGGCCGATCAGAACCAGTTAAAAAGCTTGCGGGGCATACACGAACGATCAATTCGAAAATATGGGGATTCCTTCTTGGACATCATCGCGTCAAGCAAAGAAAAATCAGTGGAAGCGATTATCCCCGGTGATAAAATTCCGAAGAAAACAGCCCAACAAGATGCGCTCATCAAGTTCTTGATGGGCATAATTCATCAACGTGCGATTGAGCATTCGTTGAACCCAGGCGTGCTTGCACCCAAAAAAGATTTAGAGCGTTTAGTTTTTGGCTCCGGCGATTCCCGGATTCTCCAAGGTTGGCGGAAAAAAATTGTAGGTCTTGAACTTTCCGCCATTCTAAGAGGCGAGCAAAGCATTACTATTGAAGACGGTATCCTAAAAATGACGCGGAATAAAAGTATCCCAATTCCACAAGCTGATTAAGACCCGGTAATTTAGTGAATCTAATAGGCAGAGCCACGTTGAAGATAGAATTCGTTAAATTGTCGTCCCCATTCGCCAAACTACTCAAGCACAATATTTAACGGATTCGAATCAAACTAATAGGAAGCGTCCATGCTTCCGAAAATTCATCCTTGAACTGACACATCCCTATGCCACTGCCGATCTCCCTTCTGTTGTTACTTTACCCAATCTGAATTTTCTTTTCTGCGCATTATTACCGTTCAATTGGTGCGTAAAACACAGAATTTTTCTTCAAAACTATGCAATAGTTCATTGATTAATCGCAGCAGAAATCAATAGATATAGGTAGGGCTAATCTCTGCAGGGAATGGTATTGTTTAACCCGACGCAAGTTTCCAACGAAAAACTGCTGTCAATGACCACTATATTGAGAGATGTCGGCAGATTCCTGCATGTCTGGTCCGAAAAACGGATGGGGGTCGACCTCTATACCCACCTTCGCAGGCAGGGCAAGAAATACCAGAAGCGTCGCGTGGGAGACTGGGAAATCGATACCGTTATCGGTAAAGGTCATAGTGGCGCCCTGGTGACTATCGTTGAGCGGGTCACCCAATTTACGTTGAGTCAGCGAGTTAACAGCAAAAGCGCTAGGGGCGTCACCGATGCAACAATTGCACTGCTATCACCTTATGCAAACGTGGTTCATAGCATTACTGCTGACAATGGAAAAGAGTTTGCATCGCATGAAAGAATTACCGAAGCGCTGGACGCGCCCGCTTACTTTGCCCGACCGTACCATACGTGGGAGCGTGGACTCAATGAAAATACCAACGGTTTGTTACGCCAATACTGGCCCAAGTCGACCGATTTTAAACAAGTGACTAATACAGAAGTTCAACGGGTGGTTAGAAAGCTTAACCAGCGACCGAGAAAAACATTAGCCTTCAAAACACTGGCGGAACTGATGCATAATCACTTGTCGGCCCAGGCCGCGTGATCCGTTATGCACTTCGAAGTTGAATCCGCGTGATATATAAAACGCCGAATCATGCATATATGGTTAGAAGTAAGACTACAAATACTCCAACGAAATAAATAATACTGTTTATCATTTTTTTCCAGATTAATTATTGCTATTGTTAAAGGCATTAGGTTCAACCTAAACCCCAATGTCATATATTTGCCCATTTTGCTACTGTACAAAACACGTTTAATACTAATTCACTTCTTTATCCATATTTGGATTAACCCAACAGCATCCTTTCTCACATAAAATCCGCCCATCGACTGCTGTGCCGGGCTATGTCGTCGGCAGTGATGACACCCACTATATCACCCGCCTGATTATTGATTGGATCTTTAGAAACCAGGATGACTTCAATTTGCTTGTTTTGTAAGCTGCGAATGGCCTCACTCAAGTTAGTTTGGGGGGTGAATACTGCTATATTTTCCGGGGAATGCTCGACAACTGTATCCTTCAATTGACTAACCGCTTTGTGCACATTCACGATTTTTCCTTGGTCGTGGGTCACCCATATACTTTCTTGATTGCCGATAGTCTCGGAAATTGGAATACAGCTAATTGGCTGCATGATGTCGGCCAAATTCTCCGCCGAAAGCAACGCGGCTTGAAGCCCTTCCGGTACAATGTGGCCGCGTCGGGTTAGCTTTAGCGTATAAATACTGTCGCGCATCAGAGTTTTTCGGACCGCGTAGGCTGTCGTAACCGAGATGATGACCGGAATCATTAGATTATAATCCCTCGTCATTTCGGTGATCATGATGATACCGGTCAATACCGCACCAGTAGTACCGCCTATGCCTCCCGCCATGCCGGCGATGGCAAAGGCAGGAATGCCTACGGTCAGAGCCGGTAGTAGAAGCATACAGACATGTCCGAATGCAGCACCTACGGTCGCGCCTAGAAACAGTACGGGCGAAAATACTCCACCGGACGCGCCCGACCCCAGCGATAACCAGGTTGCGAAAACCTTCAGTACAAACAACAGGCAAAGAAACCACGGGTCGGTTAAGGCCGTGATGAGGATGTCCACTATCGTCGCATAGCCAACGCCCTGGATATAGTAATGCCCGTATCCGCTATACATCAGGTACATCATTATTCCCAGCAATAAGGTACCGAGCATATGCCGTGTGTAATAATTTCCAGGCATTGCGTCAAACTGATCTTCTGCCCAATACAATCCACGAATGAACAAGACCGAGACCAGACCCATCAAGCAACCAAGAATTGCAAATAGACCCAGGCTCCAACCATGCTCCAAATTAAAATCGGGAAGCTCCAATTGTATGATATGAAAGCTGGGCGTGGTCCCTAGCAGCAAATGACTTATATGCGTCGCGGTGACTGTTGCGATCGAAACCAACAAAATATTAATCGCGCTGCACGAAACCAGCAGCAGCTCAATCGCGAAGACTACACCACCCAACGGGGCGTTAAATGTCGCCGCGATGCCTCCGCCCGACCCAGCCGCGATCAACGTAATTCTCTGACGGGCTGGCATGCGCACAAATTGCCCCAGCATCGATCCGAAAGCAGACCCAATTTGAATTATCGGCCCTTCCCGCCCGACCGCAGCACCGCTTCCAATGGAAATAGCCGAAGCAATCGATTTTACGATTGCCACGCGAGGCCGGATCAATCCCTGGTTGTAATGAATCGCATCCATCACTTCCGGTACACCGTGACCTTTGGCTTCCGGTGCAAAGTTTTTGACCAGCCAGGCAACTGCCAATCCACCGACAACCGGTGCCAAAATAATACCCGCACCCCACGGCGACGCCGCGGTATGTTGATTGGCGTCGTAAACAAAGGACAATTGACCGAGAAACAAAGCATTGTGTATCAGGCCAATCAGCATGCGAAACGCCCAAGCACCTAAACCTCCGACGATACCGGCCAAAAGCGCGAGCACGCACATGACCGCTAAACTGCATTCGGTCTTGTTCATTTCGTTGTGTGTGACAGTACCCATAAGCCTAGCGTCGCGAAAAAACCGGCTAATTAAACGACGATCTGCCAAAAGAATCGTCGCAAATCATTAACCCGACCTTCAATCTGACAAAGCCACATAGACCAATAACGCAACAAACATAAACGGTATCAAAAACGGCGCCATGACCGATAAACCGGCAAACCCGGCGAAAACAAAAAATATCAATAATAATGTACTGGCGCCCAGAAACGCGAAAACCCCCAACAATAACGCGAAGCAGAAAATACCCATCAGCAACGGTATCGCGGCCAACTGAGCAAAAGGACTGGTCAACTGGTTGCCGTTCAAGCTAATGTTTAAATTGCCGGTATGCGGATGGAATAAAAACGACAACACGGCGAACAAACCGCCAATAAGTAATATACGCAGAATCAGTTTCACGTTTTTTCCCTCATAATTTTTAATTCAAAATTTGGCCAACGCTAACTATCGGAATGGGGTAGAAAACTTCCCGGGTTAGCCAGTTTCCAATTTTTCGAGTAATGCTCATGCTTACAACCTTCGATCAATTCTCCGGGTTCCAACCAGGTCAACAATTGCCGGCCCGTTAGAATATTTCCGGCATCCTGTCGAACATAAAAATGCTCTGGGCTCAATTCGGCCGGGTGGTTCAATCCCGCAGCAGCCAAAAGTTCAGCCAGGGCTTCGACGGTATTTTCATGAAACTGTTGAACGCGTTTGGCTTTGACGTCAACCACCAACGCGCGCTGGCGGTCTTTGTCCTGCGTGGCCACGCCGACCGGACACCGGTTGGTATGGCAGCTTTGCGATTGGATGCAACCTACGGAGAACATAAATCCGCGTGCACTGTTACACCAATCTGCGCCAATCGCCATCGCGCTGACCATATCGAACGACGAAATAATTTTTCCGCTTGCACCAATACGAATCTTGTCGCGTAGTCCGGTACCCACCAGCACGTTGCGAACAAAATTTAAACCCAGCCGCAATGGCGTCCCCAAATGGTTGGAAAACTCAACCGGCGCAGCCCCAGTGCCACCCTCGGAACCATCGACGACAATAAAATCGGGTAGTATCCCAGTTTCCATCATGGCTTTGCAGATCGCCATAAATTCCCAGCGATGCCCGATGCAAAGCTTAAATCCTACGGGCTTACCGCCACAACGCTCACGCAGCATCGCGATAAACTCCATCATTTCTATCGGGGTAGAAAACGCCCTATGGTAAGACGGCGATATGCAATCAACACCCATGGGGATTTTTCTCGTCTCGGCAATTTCAGGTGTTACTTTCGCGGCCGGTAGCACGCCGCCGTGGCCTGGTTTTGCACCTTGCGAAATTTTTATTTCGACCATTTTAACCTGGTCGCTTACGGCTTGGTCGGCAAACATTTCCGCGTCGAATGCACCATCATCGGTACGACAACCGAAATACCCGGTACCCAACTCCCATATCAGATCCCCGCCGTGAACTTTGTGGTAGCGGCTGATGCTGCCCTCGCCGGTATCCTGGGCAAAATTACCCAGCTTGGCACCCTTGTTCAACGCCAAAATCGCATGACCGCTCAGCGCACCAAAACTCATCGCTGAAATATTGAACACCGACATCGAATAGGGTTTTGAGCAATCCTCTCCACCGACGTCGATACGAAAAGGAGCTTCTACCTTCGGCTTGGGCGCAATCGAATGATTAAGCCATGCATAATTGTTGGCGTATACATCCAGTTCGGTTCCAAACGGTTGTTTGTCTACCGTGTTCTTAGCGCGCTCGTACACCAGCGAACGCTGATCCCGATTAAACGGCCGGCCACTAATATCAGATTCGAAAAAGTATTGCCTAAATTCCGGGCGGACCCCTTCAAAAAACCAACGCATATGGGCGAAGATGGGATAATTCCGCATCACGCTGTGGCGCTCTTGAATCATATCCCAAACACCCACACCGGCCAGCGGTGCGGTAACCAAAAACAACCAGTGAAAATGAACACTGTGGGTCAATCCTAGAATCAGCCATAGAATAGATACCGCGATCAGGAAATAGACAAAATAATGAGCTGCTCGCATCAGGCTTTATCCAGGATGTTGTAGCATAATTTTCACCCAATCACGTAGATGAGCAATACGCATTGATCGAGTAATATCAAGCAGTGGTTAACTGGGTCAATCGAAAATATTTCCATGATGATAACGTTCATCCGCGCCGGCCGCCTGGGTTAAAGCTGCAACGTTATCGCGGGTGAAAAAACCGTCGAATCCATAACAACGTTCCACGTATTCGGTTATCAATATCGAATAAGCCGAGTGCTTGGAGAATATCTGCTTTAAATTGGGCTGGTCGGTGCATTCGCCGACGACGTGGGCCAGAAACGGCAAGCCAAATCCTTTTAGTGTCTCAACCACAAAATCAATATTTTTCTCTCCGGCTTTGTGGTCGCCATCGGCCACTTCATAGGCAACATGGTGCATGCGCCGGCCAAAATTGCGGACAAAATCCTCGGTTGGCATCGGCCGATTCTCAAAAGAATTTACAAACGAGGGAATATTATTGGCGGTAAAGACCTTGGCCGGAGAAGCTTTATCATCGGTCTCATTGGGGTTGCGCGTAACATTGGTCGATGAATTTTGATCGCTGATATTGTACGCGCCCCAAAAATAATAATTGGACAGGGTCAGAAATTCGAGAATGGCGTCTTCGCGATCTCCGGAAAGAATGCGCGTTGCCATATGGTCGACCCCCAAAATAAGACCTTCTGTTCCGGAATCGGATACCTTGGCCAAGACACGCTCCAAGGCGTCGGTTTCTTCCCGGCGCAACAATATCTGTTGGCCCAGGTCCAGTTGTTCCAGCTCGAACGTATCCGCGGGCATATAACCCACTCGGTTTCCGGTAATCGAAGATGGGAAACTAAATCGAAAATGTTGATTGGAAAAAAAAGCATTTTCGGTTTCGTGCGGGTAATGAAACCGAATATTGTGAGATTCCAATATTTTTTGGGTTTCGGCCAGATCTTCGGTTTTAATTACCTCACCAACGTAGCGCGCATTGGGTTTTTTGCAGGCTAATGGATAGAGCATATTTAAACGGGTTATATCATCCCTAAAGCTTGGGTCGAGCGGCTCCAATACGACATAACGGGGAAACTCCGGATTTGCTTCCAGAATATAGATCTTGTGTGTTTCGTTCAGATAAGCATCGCGGAATCGAAAAGGTGTCATCAAATAGAGTTCTTGCAGATACGCCAGCGCATCCCCGGTTTCAACCTGAACCACAATGGCAAATATCCGGTCCAACAAATCTTCGATTCCGGCTTGCTTGCGTCTTTGATAAATCTTTAACCGGTATTCGTCAAAAAAATCGGAATTCTTTTTATCCCCGACCGGCTGATACGACATCAAATCGATGGCCATATTCAATCCCTTCCCTTAGACAAATTCAACTACAGTTACGTTGATCAACGACCCGTGACGGATGCATAAACGGGCTCCCAGAATGCATCATCAATACATTGACGCAGCTCATCTTCCGATGCCTGATTGGCGACATTTTCTCGCACGGCTTGAACCGCAACGGCTATTGCGATTTTTTTACTTACTTTTCGTACGTCGCTTAACGACGGCAGAAGTGCCACGCCATGATCCCGCAACGCGGGAGAACAAGAACTCAAGGCTTCGGCGGCCGCCATAAACATCTCATCGGTTACACGGCGGGCCCCCGCCGCAATAATACCCAAGCCCATGCCCGGAAAAATATAACTGTTATTACACTGCGCAATCGGATAGACATTCCCTTCATATGCAACCGGTTCGAACGGACTTCCAGTCGCCACCAACGCACGTCCGGCGGTCCATTCGATTAGGTCAGACGGGGTCGCTTCTATCCGCGAAGTCGGATTCGACAATGGAAATATCATCGGTCGCTCACAGGCTTGGCCCATAGCTTGGATCACTTCGCGCGAAAACAATCCAGGCTGACCCGAAACCCCTACCATAACGGACGGCTTCGCATTGACAACGACATCCATCAAGTTGATTTTTTCGCCCGCACCAACCCAAGCACCCACCCGATCCCAAGACTGCACCAGTTTTTGTTGAAATGGCAGTAGCCCTTCGATCCGATCGTGCAACAAACCCGGCCGGTCGATCATAAAAAACCGTTGCCGGGCAAGTTCCTCGGTTAGCCCCTCTCGGATCATGACTCGGATCATTTGTTCCGCGATACCGCATCCCGCCGAACCGGCGCCTACAAACACAATATTTTGATCGCGCACTCGAGCGCCGGCAACCTTTACCGCCGCCATCAATGTGCCCGCAGTAACCGCTGCGGTACCCTGGATATCATCGTTGAAGGTACACAACTGATCGCGATATTTTTCCAATAGCGGACTGGCATGCTGCTGCGCGAAATCCTCAAATTGCAGCAAGACATCGGGCCATTTTTGTTTGACCGCTTGCACAAACTTGTCAACGAATTGGTAGTAATCTTCCCCGACAATACGATTATGCCGCCAACCGATGTACAAAGGATCGTTCAACAGAGCATCGTTATTGGTTCCGGCATCCAAGACAATCGGCAAAGTATTGATCGGGTTAATCCCTCCGCAGGCGCTGTATAGGGATAACTTTCCGATGGAGATACCCAAACCACCGGCACCTTGATCCCCCAAACCCAAGATTCTTTCCCCGTCCGTAACAACAATAACTTTTACGTCATCGATCATCGCGTTTTCGAGCAGCGTATCGATGCGATCTCGCTCTGGATAAGCTATGAAAAGCCCGCGGGACCGTCTATAAATCTCACTGAATTTCTGGCACGCTGCGCCGACGATCGGTGTATAGATAATCGGCATCATTTCGCTTAGGTGATCATGAATCAGACGATAAAACAACGTTTCGTTGTCATCTTGCAGGGACCGAAGATAAATATGCTTTTCCAGATCGGTCTCGTACATCGAATAGATTTCGTATACACGTTCGACCTGCGTGCCCAGCGATTCGATGTGCGGCGGCAGGAGGCCCAGCAAACCCAGATCAAGCCGCTCTTGTTCACTGAAGGCCGTACCCTTGTTCAAACCTGGATTTTCGAGTAATAAATTTCCTTTTAACGAGGTCTCGATGACCCCATCGGAGTGAATGACTGCATCTTTATTTGTGGTCATTGCATCATCCTAGAATTGCTGGGCCAAAACCCATTTAACCGCATGATAGAACGCGGGAAACTCAAACTCGATCGAAACAACGCGTATCCATTAAATGAAATAATCGGAAAACTCTGCCGTATCGATCTTCATTTCCTCGAACAGACCATATTGACCTTACTGCGCATTGTCAACAGTCTATTCGATACAAGGCATACTCAAAATGATTTCAGATAAACAGCGCTTGACTGTCCAAAGCGGTATCCGTAACCTGGAAGAAAATAAACATACTGGATTATCTCATTAATGGGGTATCGAGCCGGTCTTGACGGACGGTTTTAGCTACCCTACAGCCATAACCAGGAACGACCGATGCGCTGTATTCAAATTACGGCACGAAGCCTTGGGTTGAGCTTTCTACTATGGGTCTGCATTGCAGCACCACGACCCGTCTTTGCCCTGCATCCGATCGGCACGTCTAGCGATATCATCGGCGTCTATCCAAGCTATCCTGAACCAAACTTCGGCAATGAAGCTCAAGCTGAATCGATTAGAAAAGGCGCGTATCTGGCCAAAATCGGTGACTGTATCGCTTGCCATACCGACACCAAAAGTGGCTCCGAGGCTTTTGCCGGCGGCCTGCCGATAGTAACCCCATTCGGGACCTTCTTCTCACCCAATATTACTCCAGACCAAGAAACGGGAATTGGCAATTGGAATGAACAGGAATTTATCCGGTTGATGCATCGGGGGATACGACGCGACGGCTCGAACGCGTTTCCTGCGCTACCTTACGTCTACTTTAACCGGGTTTCTGTAGACGACTTAAAATTTCTTTGGGCCTATTTGCAAGCACTACCTCCGGTTAATAAAAGAAACAAAGGGAACACACTGCCGATAGTCATGGATTGGCGAGTCTTGCAGTACGGCTGGAAAGCTTTCTATTTCTACCCGGACCAAGGATTTTTCAAGAACAAGCCGGACAAATCAACCGGATGGAATCGGGGAGCTTACCTGGTCAACGGATTGGGACATTGCACCATGTGCCACACACCGATGAACTTCGTCGGCGCGGAAAAAAAGAAATATTTTCTAACAGGAAACTTTATCGAGGGCTATTGGGCCCCGGATATTACCAGTCGTGGACTGCGATCCGGATCGCGCTTCCAAGTCGCCAATGTATTCCTTGACGGCCAGCTGATCAACCGTGCCGGACCGGTAAGAGGGCCTATGGCCGACGCCAATCATGACAGTCTGCGCTATTTGACCGAAGCGGACAGATTAGCCATCGCAACCTACCTAAAAAGTGTCGTGAGTCGGCAACCGCGCAACATCCCTCAAATTACCGCCGAACAATCGAACCTAAAGCGTGGGCAACAGGTTTACGCCAATGTATGTGTTCTGTGTCATTTGAATGGTGAGGCCAGCGCACCGCGTATCGGCGATCAGGCCGATTGGTTAACGCGGTTAAAACAAAGCGGTCGGACATCGTTATACCGGCACGCCGTCAATGGATTCAACAAGATGCCGCCCAAGGGGGCATGTGTCACCTGCACGAACAACGATATCAACGCGGCAGTCGACTATATCTTATTCCATTCGCTGTTGCGTACACAATGGGATGAATTTAAGAACCCAGCACAAACCCAGCACTTAACAACGACATCGATAGCTTACGGTGAGCGCGTTTACGACGAGAATTGCAGTCTTTGTCACGACAACGGAAAATTCGGTGCACCCCAGGTAGGCGACCAGGTGCAATGGGCACCGTTGATCCGTAAGAATATGGATACTTTGATCTTGCATGCACTTAACGGATTTAACCACATGCCGGCCAAAGGCGGCTGCACCCAATGCAGCGGATCAGATGTTATTGCAGCGGTAAAATACATGGTTCAAACCAGCCAATCCGGCGGAGACTATTCATTGTGGTAAGTACAATAAAGTCTTTCAAATCAGGACCCATGGTCCGGGAGAATCGCTTACCCAGTGTATCGCGAACGCTGAAACTAATTTTGTTCGGATTGCTGTTAGCACCTGGACTGTGCTGGTCCGAACTGAAATTTAATTTACCCCGCGGCGTAACGCCGATTAGCGCGGATTTATATGATTTGCATATGACGATTATTGCAATCTGCTCGCTTATCGGACTGATAGTATATGGCGTATTGGCGTACATTCTGATCAACCACCGCCTTGCCAAAGGCGCCGTTCCGGCAACCTTCTCGAATAACCTTCGAGTGGAAAACTGGTGGACACTGATTCCATTTCTGATTTTATTGGCAATGGCGGTTCCCGCCACAAAAGTATTAATCGAAATGGACGACTTTGACGATGCCGAGGTCACGATTAAGATCACCGGAATGCAGTGGAAGTGGCAATACCAATACTTGGATCAGGGTGTCGAATTTTTTAGCAAGCTTGCAACCCCGCCGGGTCAAATTTATGGCACGCAAACGAAAGACCCGTGGTATTTACTGGAGGTGGATAAACCGCTGATCGTACCCATTAACAAAAAGGTCCGTTTTCTCGTGACTTCCAATGATGTTATTCATTCGTGGTGGGTGCCGGAACTTGGCGTTAAGCGAGATGCTATTCCCGGATTTATTCACGAAGCCTGGGCTCGAATCGATACCCCGGGAACCTACCGCGGACAATGCGCTGAGCTGTGCGGAGTAGATCATGGCTTTATGCCAATCGTGGTCAAGGCCGTCAGTGAAATGGAATTTAACGTTTGGATCGAATCGCAGGGTAAATCATTACGAGTTACGCAACCCGCTTGGACGCTTAAATCGGTTCTGCCCAAAGGCAAACAAAGTTACGACCGGAATTGCGCTGCGTGCCACCAGTCGGATGGGACCGGTAACCCGCCCTTATATCCTGCTCTGCAATCAAGTTCAGTCGCAGTTGGTGATCCAATTGAACGGCATATTGATCTCGTGCTGCACGGCATCGAGGGCAGCGCCATGCAGTCATTCGCCGATCAGCTAAGTGATCAAGAACTGGCAGCCATTATTACCTATGAACGCAATGCCTGGGGCAATGATACCGGGGACTTGATCACGCCCGAACAAGTACAGCAAAGGCGCTGATAATGACGACCAAACAGCAAAACCTGGAACAAGCATGACGACGCATTCAAACAATATAGGTTTCGTTAAACGTTGGATATTCACGACCAACCACAAGGATATCGGCACCTTGTATCTATTTCTGAGTCTGACAATGTTCCTAGTGGGCGGAACCTTGGCTTTACTGATAAGAGCCGAATTATTCCAACCCGGACTGAGTTTTGTCGATCCCAACTTTTTCAATACACTCACGACCATGCACGGAATAGTCATGGTCTTTGGCGCGGCAATGCCAGCGGCCGTGGGTTTGGCCAACTGGCAGATTCCACTAATGATTGGCGCACCGGATATGGCGCTGCCGCGACTGAATAATATGAGCTTCTGGTTGTTGGTGTTTGCACTGATCTTAGCGTCCAGCACTTTGTTCATGGAGGGTGGAGGACCCAATTTTGGCTGGACCTTGTACGCACCTCTATCCACAACCTATGGCCCACCGAGCACAGACTTTTTGATCTTCTCCGTGCACATGCTGGGTATTTCATCGATATTGGGCGCCATCAATATCATCGCAACAATCTTCAATATGCGCGCCCCGGACATGACCTGGATGAAATTACCAATGTTTGTTTGGACCTGGCTGGTCACCGCGTTTTTGCTAATCGGTATCATGCCGGTACTGGCGGCTACGGTCACCATGATGCTAGCGGACCGCAATTTCGGCACCAGCTTTTTTGATGCAGCGGGCGGTGGCGATCCAATTTTATACCAACACATATTCTGGTTTTTTGGTCACCCGGAAGTCTACGTTTTAATACTGCCGGCCTTTGGCGTAATTTCGCAAATTATCCCCACCTTCAGCCGAAAACCATTGTTCGGATATGGGCGGATGGTCGCGGCCACACTAGCAATCGCGATCATGTCGTATTTCGTCTGGGCCCACCACATGTTCACCAGTGGGATGCCGTTGGCCGGCGAATTGTTTTTTATGTACACAACCATGCTGATCGCAGTTCCCACCGGTATAAAAATTTTTAATTGGTTGGCCACGATGTACCGTGGCGCGCTGAGCTTTGAAACCCCGATGCTATTTGCCATCGCGTTTATAGCATTGTTTACCATGGGCGGTTTTACCGGCGTAATGCTGGCTATTGCGCCTACCGATTTTCAGTATCACGACAGCTATTTCGTAGTCGGGCACTTTCATTACGTATTGGTTCCAGGCGTCATCTTCGCGTTGACGGCGGGGGTCTATTATTGGCTACCCAAATGGTGCGGAAAGCAATACAACGAAACGCTCGGACGGTGGCACTTCTGGCTATCGTTTGTATCCCTTAATCTCACTTTTTTCCCAATGCATTTTCTGGGGCTGGCGGGCATGCCGCGAAGGATCCCCGATTACGCTCTGCAATTTGCCGATTTCAACGCAGTTGCAACGATAGGGGCATTCATTTTTGGCTTTTCTCAACTGATTTTTGTATTCAACGTGTTGCGCACCATTCGACAAGGTCCCACGGTAACAAGCCAAGTTTGGAGTGGAGCGCAAGGGCTGGAATGGACCTTGTCGTCACCACCGCCCTACCATAGCTTCAAAACACCACCGACCGCATAAGCATGGCCAGCCGACCCAATAATTACTACGTTCCGCAACCGAACTTTTGGCCAATCGTTGGATGCTTCGGCTTATTCACGCTGTTTGTTGGCGCCGCGCATTGGCTGCATTATATGTGGTACGGGCCCTATGTTTTCTTCCTTGGCTTTTCGATTGTCGTCCTTATGATGTGCGGCTGGTTCGGTACGGTTATCCATGAAAACAAACAGGGCCTATTCAGCGAGCAATCCGATCGTTCGTTCCGCTGGGGAATGACTTGGTTTATTGTGTCCGAGGTGTTTTTCTTCGCCTGCTTTTTCGGTGCGTTGTTTTTTAGTCGACTGTGGGTAGTGCCGCAATTGGCGGGAGAGGTCGAACCGATTACGCATATTATTTTGTGGCCGGATTTTATCGCCGATTGGCCGCTGCTATTCAACCCCGACAACAGCAAGTTTGAAGGCGCCCACGCGGTGAGTAACACCTGGGGTATACCGGCTTTGAATACGTTGATTTTGCTCAGCAGTGGCGTCAGCATCACAGTCGCGCATTGGGCTTTGCAGAAACAACGGCGCTGTTTACTGATCGCTGCTCTAACGGTTACTGTTCTACTGGGCATCACCTTCCTGATCTGCCAGGGCAAAGAATATTATGATGCTTACACCGTAGACGGCTTAACCCTGAACGCGGGCATATTCGGTAGCCTGTTTTTTATTCTGACTGGGTTTCATGGCGCCCATGTCACGATAGGGAGCATCATATTGATCGTAATCCTTGGCCGTTGTATTGTCGGACATTTTAGCCCGGACAATCACTTCGCATTTCAGGCGGCCGCATGGTATTGGCATTTTGTGGACGTGGTTTGGTTGTTTTTATTTATTTTTGTTTATTGGCTTTGAGCATACGAAAGGGTATCAGTCTTCATCTAGATCCGGAGGAAATTATGCGAACTGTACAACTTATTCTTGGAAGTTTCTGTTTTGCTTTGACGATACCGCTTGCGATCGCAGCAAACGATAATCCGGACAAACCGATGGATCCACAGGCAATGATGGAAGTCTTTGCTCAGTTGGCCAAACCCGGCGATCCACATAAACTGTTCGCAACCCTTTCCGGCAGCTGGACAACCCATACCAAGGAATGGATGCAACCCGATAAGCCGCCAACGGAATCGACCGGCACCGCCGAAATGAAAATGTTGTTGGATGGACGATTTCTGTTTCAGGAACTTACCGGCAAAATGATGGGACAGCCGTTCTCCGGAATAGCGATAGACGGCTATGATAACCTTCAAAAGAAATACGTCACGGCCTGGATGGATTCTATGGGCACCGGAATCTTCATGATGGAAGGCACCGCAAGCGACGACGGTAGAACCATCACGCTCACTGGCAAACACCCCCAACCGGGCGGCGGATACATGCAACACCGGGCAATTTGGAAGATTGTTGACAGCAACACCCAGACCTTCGACATGTGGGGCACCCACCACGGTGGTAAGGAAATGAAAATACTGGAGATTCTCTACGCTCGCAGAAAGTAGTTCACATTTCGGACAAGATTTATGCCGACTCTCGTGGGACGACGCATGCTCTTCGCTACCTGAACCGTTCTACCTCAGATCTATAAGGCAATGGCATTCTGAAACTTCACGACCGGATGGCAAATGAGAATCGGACCAGAAAAACTTGAATAAACAGGCCGGATAGGGCTACTTCCGATGCGCATTTAAGCACATTGACCTTCATATCAATTCGGATGATTTTAGCGTATTGCGATCGATCTACTTTGCGCCAACTCCCGAGTCAGTATGGACTGGAGATGATTAAGACAAACAGATATGAACTAGTCAATATCTTTATCTTCTCAATTAGTTCTATATTGACCGGACCAGTTGCTCTCGCCGGAATTGCAATAGAGTCGATAAATCAGACGATTTGCGGCCCCGCAGAACCCGCGCTTTTTGAACAATGGAGCGTGGCTGCAGGCAAACCATCTGAAATACGAACTGCAGAAGATAAATACATCGAAGATGTTTCGTTAATTATCCGACCCAGTCAAACACTACGCGGTTACAAATTAAAATCCTTAACCAGACTATCCGATCAACCGACCAAAGGTTACGTCCTGATCGTACAAGGCAACGCAATGCTAGCCGATCAAATCGTTTATCGCTTTCAAGACTTCACTTCCGTCGGGTACGATGTCTATGTTTTCGATTATCGCGGCTATGGTCGGTCCGACGGTATACCCCGGTTTAAAGCCATCCTGGACGATTACCGGTCACTGATCGAACATCTAGACGCCCTGCCGTATGAATCAGCTCGCTTTTACGGCATGTCATTTGGGGGTGTCGTATTAATGAATGCGCTGAGAGGTCGATCAAAAAATATGCGCGTAGTCATCGATTCTACGCGCAGCCGTTTCGAAAAATACGGATGTCCGTCTGAGAACGATGCAATTGAGAACCTTCCGGCAGACTGTTCCAATTTTCTTTTCATTACTGGATTGCAAGACCGAATCGTCACGCCTAAAGCTTCCAATACGCTGGTCAATCGCGCAAAAGAATGTGGTGCGAATATTTATATTGATCCTGACCTCAACCATCCGATGATGGACCGAAACGACGCTTTACAAACTCGGAGAATGCAGGTGGTCACGAAATTCTTGTTCCAATCTGAATAGAGGTAATTATCATCGCCGGCTGTTCTTTTTCGAATTGGACAGATGAAATTCTTTGCTTGCATTCGACGCTCTGACATGATTCATTGTAGATTAAAAAGGTGGCTCCGATCAGACAAGGATCCACTGCGTTAATCGATCCAAAAATGGAGAATTCAATGCGGCAGATTATTTGGTTTTGTACTTTGGGTTTATTGGTTTTCTTATCAGGCTGCGCGTCTACACGTCCGGCACGCGATGTTCAGCCGTCTGGCTTTTTAGGCAAAGATGCCGACTTATTGAAGCGTGGATCGAGTGACGATTCACCGCTGATATACCGTAATCCTGATGTAAATTGGTCGCAATACACAAATGTTCTGTTGGATCCCATTACTTTCTGGCGGTCACCCGGCGGTGACACGCAAAAAATATCCACCAGAGACAAACAAATGTTGATCGATTATTTCTACCAACTGATCCATAAAGAGTTCTCTAAAGATTTCAATATGGTCAGAATTCCCGAGCCCAACACGTTGCGGGTCAAGGTGGCCATTACCAAAGCCGAGCAATCCTATGTGGCCTTAGACCTGGTCTCTACGGTCATTCCACAGCTTCATGTTCTATCCGGTTTAAAGACCCTGGTTACGGGTAAACCTGCATTTGTTGGTGAAGCGGCCATCGCTTTTAAAGTAAACGACGCGACGACAGGAACGCTATTGGCTGAAGGGGTTGCCGACCGGGTCGGCGGCAAAACCCTAAACTCAGAACATCTGCAGTCCTGGGGGGATGTGGAAGAGGCATTACAATTCTGGGTCCAACATACGGGTTATAAGCTTTGCGAATTGCAACAACGAGCCGATTGCGTACAACCGGAAAAAAGTTTGCTGTAACGATAAAGGTTACCAAAATTTCTGTACCCATAATTACTTTTAGATCATGCACAGTTGTATAGTCAAAGTCTGGTTTAACTCTAAACAAACCGTTGCCTATTATTGATTCAAAATTAGATCATTCAATGTGTCTGAAGCAGATTCTATTCTCTACCAGCGATTTCTTGCGGCACAATTATTATTGCTTGAGCAATCCGTTAATAGGATGTGGCTGTTTGGATTAATTGACCGATTGAATGTCACTAGTTTGAACCTCTAATTTCCTCGATCTCATGGATATCGAAATCGTTAGTCCATTGACTCGCAAAAGTGAGTTATCACGTCTATCCGCTGAATTAGGTTTTTTCATACAAATATAACGGAAACGCTATGCTGAATTATTTTGCTTTGGCTTTACTTTTCTTTGTCATCATTATCATTTTTTACGGCATCATTGCGATACACGATATCCCCTTTGAAATAGCTAAACATCGTAATCATCCACATCAGGATGCAATACACGTCGCGGGTTGGGTCAGCTTGTTTACGTTGCACGTATTATGGCCATTTTTGTGGATATGGGCATCACTCTACAAGCCTGAATCCGGCTGGGGAATGACCGGCCATCTGAAGAAAGTTGATTCCACGGATTTAAGGAAGACCATTCAGTCATTAGAGCGGCGTATCAAGAAGCTGGAAAAAACGCCGATTGAGGGAAAATAGTCATGGATATACTGTTAATATTGACCTACGCCTCAATCTGTATTGTCCTTTTCAAGGTATTCAAAATTCCATTGACGAAATGGACGGTACCGACCGCGGTGCTTGGCGGAGTATTTTTGATCGGTGCGCTTATTTTGCTGATGAATTATAATCACCCTTATACTGAGGTCAGCCGCACTTATTTCGCGACCGTCCCGGTGGTTCCTCAAGTCTCTGGCCAGGTCATCGAAGTAACGGAGCAAGATAATCAAGTACTGGCAAAAGGCGAAGTGCTACTTAAGCTGGATCCGGTACCCTTCCAGGCCAAAGTCGCGGAGTTAGAAGCGCAACTAAGGGAAGCGCGAACGGATCTGGGACGCGCAAAAAAATTAGCCGCGAAGAATGTATTGGCACAGCGGGACCTTGACCGAACTCGGCTTAAGGTCAACGAATTAACACCCAAATTGACCAAAGCAAAATGGGACTTAGAAAATACAGTCGTACATGCACCTTCGCGGGGCTTTGTCACCCAGGTAGCAGTTAGACCGGGAATCATGGCTGTGTCATTACCGGTCAAGCCGGTGATGGTTTTTATACCCTTAGAAGAACGGATGATAGTCGGTTGGTTTCGACAGAATAGCCTATTGCGTTTGAAGAAAGGATACGAGGCAGAAATTGCATTTGATGGAATTCCCGGCAAAGTATTCGCTGCGAAAGTGCTACAGGTCCTTCCCGCAATGTCTGAAGGACAAGTACCTGCCAGTGGCACGCTCGTCGATGGCTCTAGCTCAGCAAATCGGGTGCCGGGTCGAATCGGTGTTAAATTTTCTATCGATGATTCAGAATTCGCCCAATATAAAATGCAGTTACCCGGCGGCGCCTACGGCCAAGCTGCAATATATAGCGATCATATGCACCATGTTGCAATCATGCGAAAAGTCTTGTTACGCATGGCATCTTGGTTGAATTATGTATTTCCTTTTCATTAACACAGCATAATGGTTACAAAATAAACCGTTAACGTCATGTCAACAATATTTTTCTATTAAATCGGGAATATCTCGTAAAATCTACCATACATCCCTTCCCTTTTTTCTGGAAGCCTTCTATATTCGGACCTTTTTGGCTCCACTGGGCTTTGAAACTCTGAGTACTCTCAAAAACAGAGCCCCACTCCGGACACAGCAACTTCATGCATCTGGCCAGGAGGGGCAAACCATTCAAAGCATTGGATAGCAGACAAAACTTTCCTTTCCGGTTATGGAAAGAACACATTACCCAAAGCCGCGATATTAATTTTATCCGCTTGAAAAGTTTGTTCTAACACTTCTGACAAAAATGCGGACTCCCTAGTCAATTGTTGTCGATCATCTTCGGTTAAGTGATGAATTTCACGCAGGTTATCCCGGTCTGGAACCAGGATAACCCAGGGATAATTGGCATCCTTCATCAACAATAATTTGCAAAGCGGAAAACCTCCCAAAACCAGACAATCTTCAAGTAGCTTGGGGTGTATTTGCGCCATCGGAAATATTAAGCTCAGTGAAATGACTTATTCTGGTTTCAGGCGATATCTTATCGATTGACCAACCGGATCAAACCGTCGCCCATTTGATCAATTTAAGATCCAGCACGAATATCGAGTAAAACACCGGCACCAACAGTAGCGTAATAACCATCGCGAAGATCAAACCACCGATTTGCGCAAAGCACAAAGGTTGCCACAATGGACCCCCATGTATGGCCAATGGAAATAGCGCGAGTACTGTTGCTGCAACGGTGATCATGACCGGACGTAACCGAATGATCCCTGCATCCAGCACGGCCTGCTCAAACGCTTCGCCTTGTTCCTGCCGCTCGTCTATAAAATCGAACAATACAATGACGTGACTAACGATGACCCCGATCAACGCAACTATGCCGAGAAATGCCATATAGCTAAAAGGACTATCCATCAGGTAAAGCGCCGACAATGACCCGACCATACCATAAGGTACCGCAGCGAACACCAGAATCGGTTTGAATGCATTTTTGAATTGCAGTACCAAGGCCAAAAAGATAGCACCGGCCGATATGCCCATTACTTGGATTAACTCCTTAAAACCTTTCACGGTATGGCCCTGTTCTCCCGAGATTTCCATTGTGTAACCCGGGGGTAAATTTTTCTCGAATTCGGTCAATTGTTTCTGAGCCGCATTAAATACCTCCGACGCAATTGTATCGCTGCTGGGAAAAGCTACAACCGTTACCGTTCTGAATTGTTCCATCCGACGGATACGTTGTGTCTCCATCTTATAAGCCACTCGGCTGAATTCGGTTAGCGGGACTTTGTTACTATCCTCGGCGGAAAAAACGTACAGATTATTCAAGTCCGACAAACTGGCAATCTGCTCCGGCCACATCCGTGTAACCACCGGAATCTGCAGATTGGCTTCTCTAAGCGTCGCGACTTCCACGCCCGAAACCGCCGATAAAGACGAAAGCGCAACGTCCTGATTGCTGATACCCGCAAAATTCGCTTGATCGGGGTCGATCTCAAGTTTGACCGCAAAACTGTCGGTTCCCCAATTGTCGCGGACGCGCGTTGCCATTGGCACACTACGCAATATGCTGACGACCTTTCTAGACAATCGCCGCAATGTACGAATATCTTGCTGTTCTTGAGAGGGGTCTACCGTGGCGCGTCCCGACAAACGAATCGCTACCGGATATTTGACCGGATTGGTTTGCAACTGCCGAACATCCAACCAAGCGCCGGGAATTTCCGAAGACATTGCTTCCTGCCATAACGGGGCGAGCTCGGGCGTCGCTTCACGATCATTCAAACGGATGATGACTTGCGCATAATTCGCCTGATGCAATTGCGGAGTGACGGTAAACCAAAATCTCGGTGCACCTCCACCGACAAAAGTAGAAATCGATTCTAATAAACTCGTGTCGCCGTTCTTGTCTCGTCTATGCTTCTGATCAAACGTAGCGGTCACATCGCGAACTATTTTTTCCAGTTCCCGGGTAACCTGATCGGTTGCCGATATTGTCGCATCGTTTTTTAACCAAACATCGACGTATGAAATATATTGCACATCCTCCGGAAAGAAGGAATTTTTAAGATGGGTTTTCAAAAACCCACCAAATAATAAAACCAGCAAAGAAGTCAGGAAAATCAAGCGCCGATGCTCTATCGCACGCTGCCCCAATCGGTAATACCACCCACTAAAACCATGGGTTCGGCGATACGCCATAGAAATATTCTTATCGGTTTCCTGACGCAGCAGGTAATACGCCAGAAATGGGACAAAACTCATCGAAACCAATCGCGAGGCGGTCAGCGCGCAAGCCATGACAACCGGTATACTGTACAAAAAATCTCCGGTATTGCCGGATAACATCAAAAACGGCAGGTACGCAACAATGTTGGTCAGCGTGGCAAACAAGATTACCCGGGCCAGCTTGGTTGGCCCTAACCAAGCTGCAATCATACGCGGCTGGCCGGCAGCCAATTCACGTTTGACCGCATCGCCTGCGACCACCGGATCATCAACCAATAATCCCAGCGCAATGATCAAAGTCGCAATGGAAATCTGCTGCAGTTCTATACCCAATAAGCTGATCATTCCAAATGTCAAAGCCAGCGTGACAGGTATGGAAATCATCAACAATAATGCCGAGCGCCATTCGCGAAATCCGATGACCGCAACTACGACAACTAAAAGTATCGCTTCGTACAGCGCGGTCATAAACAGATCAATATTTTCGCTGGATTGGCGCGGTTGATCCGAAGTTCTGACCATAAGCAGATCATCGGGCAAACGTGATTTCATCAACGTTAGAACCTGGTCCACTTCCTGTCCAAATTGGCCAATCTGCTCACCGGAGCGCATCATAATCGCCAAAGAAATCGCCCGGCTCCTATGCCACCTTCCGCTATCGTCGTGCCAATTGTAATAGTTGAGTAATCTAGGCGGACTTTGGTAACCGCGATGGATATCTACAAGTTGCCTCAGATAAAGCGGCAAACCGTCCGCATTGCGACTAATGATGACGTCTCCAAGCTGCGCTGCGTCAGTAAACTGACCTGTTGGCTCGATCAGTAGCCCTATATCGGCGATCTCAATCATGCCACCCGGCACGGTCGTATTTCTAAGACTGAGTATTTTCTGTATGTTTGACGGCTGAATCCCGTAGGCTGCCAACCGTTCCTGCGAATAAGCAAGAAAAACTTGTTGGTTGAGTACACCAGACCGTTGAATTTTTGATACCTGCGGTATTGCGTTCAAGTTTCGCGACAGCAGATCGGTAAAATTGTCTAGCTCGCTATAACTGTATTTATCGCCATCTACGCCCCTAAGGCGGTTCTCTGTATCGACCGGATCACCAATCAAAACCGGTCGCCATGCGTCGGGATGAATCCGGATAATCCCCATGCGTTCACTCAAAAACTGTTTGGCCTGGGATAAAAATTCTTGCTCATCGACGTTAATTTCCGCATCGATTCCAATGAAGCTTGAACCCTTAATTTGACGAATAGCCGTGGCGAGTTGGCTTTGTTCCAGGTAATCCTGGAGCGCGCCAAGCATATGCTGCGCCACCGAGGGCTCTACCCCCCTAGGAAATGCAACAACAAGAGACATGCGTTTTCGCCCGGATGCTGGGTATTGACGAATATTTTCAATCGCCTTGCGTATACTTCGAGCGCGTAGCGTCAATTCGACGCCTTTTTCCTTGGGGCTGGCAACGGTCAATAATAGCGCCGCGGTTTCGCCGAATTGACTGTTAAACTGGATTGGACCAGCCCCTTGCGGCAATTGATCATTGATACCGTTAAGATTCAGGTTGATATCGTTGAAGGCTTTTTCGGTGTCGTCGATCGATCCCGCCAGTTGAATTTTTATGATCGACACACCAGGGAGAGAAAGAGATTTTATCCCGAATGCTGTCGCTTGCGGTGGATGGATTGCGGTACTCTCCGCCACGGTTTGTTCAACCTGACGCGTGACTAGCTGTTCGACGTCTTCCGCTGTCGCGCCAGGCCAGGGTGTGACAACGCTCGCCATGCGTACTGGAATGGTTGGGTCTTTTTGTTTGGGGATATTTGAGTAGCTCATATAACCCCAGATCGCGACTACCAGCAACAGCACCCAAGACACATGGTGTGTTTCCGTAAAATACCGGGCCGTATTTTGCGTATCGCGAATAATTTCAGCGTCAGAGTGATGGGCCATTGCCGTTAGACTAGTCTACGGTATCACTTTAACCGGTTCCGCATCGGCTAACATTTGCGCGCCGTTTACGACCACGCGTTCTCCCTGTGTAAGCCCTTGCAGAACAGCAATCTGATTTCGGTATATCTCATCGCCAATCTCGATGTCGCGCAAAGCGGCTGTTTCAACTCCGTTGGCTGAATCAACCACAAACACGGCAAACTTTTGCGAATCGGTCTGTGAACGTACAACTGCGGAAAGAGGTACGCTTATTGCCGCCTTCTTTATTTCCTTGTTGGGCAAGTTTAAACGCGCAATCATTCCCGGCTTCAACCGTCCGTCGGCGTTGGAAATGGTTAGTTCGACACCAAACAAGCGAGTCTGGGAATCCGCCTCGGCACCAATTTCGGTGACAATCCCGGTGATGGGTGTATTGGGGAGCGATTTAGTTAATAATCTCAGTGAGTCGCCCAACTGGAATTCGTTCAACGCGGTATCGGGCACGCCAACGGTCGCTTTGACCGACTCAATGTTTGCCAATACAAAACCTACGGTACCCATTGCGACCAACGAGCCTACTTCAACATTTCTTTGCAGAATAACGCCATCCCACGGCACCCTTAGTTTCGTATAAGCTAGATAGAGTCTTGCGTCATCGGCTTGTGCCCTCGCCGCCGTGACCTCCGCCTTATAACTATCGTACTCTTTACGCGCTTGATCGAATTCTCGCTGGGTCAGGCTTTGGGTGGCATAGAGATTGCGCGCTCTCAGGTAATCGTCGTTAGCCTTGGACAAACCCGCATTAGCCTTCGCCAGGCTGGCCTGAGCTTCGGTCAGTTGATCCAAATATTCCGACGGTTGCACCTGCGCCAACAGGGTTCCTTTGACCACCTTATCGTTTTGCTGCACATCGCGCATTCGCCCGTCTGAACCCTGGATCTGCAGAATCTTTTCAATATAACCGCTCACCTTAAACGACATATTGACTTGCGTGTACGGCACGATGGAAACAGAATAAGATATATCGTTAATCGTGTTGGATTCAGCCACAGTCTGCACCCGGACTACGGTCAGCTGACTATTCGAATCCGAATTAGAACGGTGACAACCCAGCGCGGTCAACGCGCAAAACAGCAATAAAAATTGCCCCAGTCTAAACGTCATTATCAGACCCCAATGATTTTTCCAAATCGGCAATCGCGGTCCAAAGCGATAACACGGCCTGGTTATACTCGCTATTGGCATCGGATAGTTCCGCTTCGGCGCGCAGCGCATCCTGCAGCAATGTAGCTTGTACGCGGTATTTGTTGGTAATTACTCGAAGTTTTTCCCTTGCAGCAACCTGCGCCAACCGGCTTACCCGAATCTGATCAGCCGCCTCATTGACACTGCGAATTCTACTTTTAACCTCTATCGCGACACGGGATTTGGTTTCCCGCAGCCGGTTTTTGGCCTGTAAAATCGCCTTGGTCTTTTTGGATAACTCATCCTGACGCCGCCCCCAGTTATAAAACTCCCATTTAGCATGCAACCCTACGGCCGCATCTTCATCCGGGACCAAATTAACGTTATACAATTTTGAATAATGAATTTTCAGATCAATATCGGGTAAATATTCCAACGCTTTAGCCTCCTTGCCTAGCTGTTCGTGGGTCAGCTTTAACTTTGCTTCGTTGACATCCGGGCGTTGATTCATCGCGCTGGCGACCGCATCGTCAGGATTGATCTGAAAGGGTAATGGACCAGGTACCGGGCTAACTTCAAATTCGGTATCCAGGCTTCTATTCAACAACTGATTCATATGTTCCTTTTGCGTAATCAGGTGGTTGCTCAAGGTCAACGCGGCGTGTTCCGATTTGGCTAGTCTGGCTTGCACCTCCATTTGTTCATAGTCCAGTGCCACCTGTTGCACTACATAGCGGTGCACCAGCTGATAAAGCGAGCCGTAGTATACAATTGATTCATCCACGGCCTTCAGTTCGCTTTGCGTTTCCAGGATAGTGTAATATTGATTTTTGACCCGCTTCTCCACTTCCTGGGTGTCCGAACGCAGACGTTGCCGCGCCATATCTTCGGCAACTTTAATCTGATCAATGCCGACACCAATGCGCCATTGTTGCAACAACGGCAACGAAGCACTGGCAACTACGTGCCCGCTGATACCGCTTTGGGATGTAATTTGTGTATCTTGATCGGGTATCGGCCCAGTTGCGTTAGCATTGCCAAATACCCCTTGTTCAAAAGTGTAACGCTGGCGCACCAAATTGTGTTGCCCGCTGGCTTTTACCTCTAATTTGGGTAAGCGTTCGGATTCCGCGGCAGCCAGATCGTCCTTAACTTTTTCGATTTCCAGTGCTGAGTTTTTTACCGACAAATTATTTTGTCCGGCAAGTTCTAACGCACGCTGCAAGGTTAATACAGAATCAGTCGATACTGTCTGACACCAGGCAGGGTTACTTTGTACGAACAAAACCGAGCACAAGGTCAGTAAGAAACACGCTGTTCTAAATCGACCCAATATTTTTATCATTCGCTGTCAATCCAGGTCAACACTTATTAAGTAACTATCCATTTTATACCGGAATCGGCACGTTTCTGATCAGCTTGCCCGATACTGCATAATACAGTTAGAAGCGCAGCATAAACCGGATAAGACGAAATTAGAATAGGCAGATAGTTGGGCCATTCGCCGATGGGTGATTCATCCTGTTAGATTTCAATGCAAAAATTTCGCGGCTTTCACTCAATTGCTAATCTTTTTCTCGCACGCTCCAGATTGCCATACATGCGATCAGCAAAGGAAAAGCAAAAATGAGTAAACTGTTTGCTGGGGTCACACCACGACTTGCCAACCACCCGCCTATGACCGGAGAAACTATTGCTCCAGTGCGTCCTGCTCCAATCGCCCAGCCGATACCGGTATTTCTCATCTCCGTCGCATAGATTCTGGCAGCCACCGTATAAAGTCCAATTAAACCACCTTGTACGCCAAATCCGATCAATCCAAACACGGCAAATTTCAGCCAATCACCGCTTAAATGGCCGAATGTGATCATCAATATTGCAGTCATTACATAGAATAAGACAATCGCAGGTCTCAACCCAATAACCTGCGATGAATAACCCTGACAAAGATTCCCGAATATGGCACCCATATTGAAAACGGTACCCGCATATATCGCCAGTTCCATAGACATACCCGCATTACGGGCAAGATTGGGGATCCAGGTAACCAATAGATATAGCGTTGCAAAACCCATAAAAAAAGCGATCCACAACTTAACGGTCGAGGCAACTCTTCCGTGATTAAATAAAGAACCAAGACCCGGTGCTTTTTTTGCCTGCTCACTGGCTACCGGCAACCTACCGAGACCGACGTGCCCCATACTGCCTAGGATACGATTCAATTTCTGTAACCCATCCCGTGGTTGTTTTTTGATCAACCAATCCCAGGATTCAGACAGCATGCATAGCGCCAGCGGCAAGCAAATTATCGTGGCAAGCCCGGCACATAGAAACATTGTGCGCCATCCATAAACAGGTATGATCTGCGCAGCAACCAGTCCAGAAAGAGTCGCGCCTATCGGATATCCAGTTAGAACAATACTCACTATAAAATTGCGCTGCCGCTCTGGCGCATATTCAGACGCCAGAGTTACTGTGCTGGCCAGCATCGCACCGATACCTAGTCCTGATAAAAAACGTAGAACGATCAGATGCCAGATTTCTTGCGCCGCTGCGGTCAATAGCACACCGCCCCCCATGACGATGATGCACAAAATTATAATCGTACGCCGGCCAATCACATCCGCCCAAGGCGCAAGAAAAGCAGCACCCAATGTCATACCAAGTAGCGCTGAACTAAATACCACACCCAGTGTTTTGGGCAGAATTCCCCATTCCTCGGACAAGGATGGCGCGGAATAGCTAATCACCATCACGTCCATGCCGTCCAGCATATTCATTAATACGCACAAAACTATGACGCTAATCTGCGTTCCGCTGATACGACCCTGGTCTATCAATTGGCGAATTTCATTCATAGGTGTGATTTAAGTGGATCGAATATTTTACTGATTGGCAGGTATTGAATGACCGGTAATGCGGTCGACCGATCCCACCAACAGTTTATCGCATCCGAGCTAGCCTAATTCATAGGTACTGATTCCGAACACTTTGTGATCAGCCAACTTCGGATGACCTTTAAGATACATCCTACCGGTCGCAAATACTTGCTCCATGGGCTGGCTTTGGACCAAAGCTAAGGCTTCCGCGTTAATTTCCGGTATATCGATAATGATTGGGGTTCCCGCTACTGGCGATTGCACGGCCTGCAACAAGGCCAGTGCAATTTCAAAATTGTCTGCAAACAATGGCCCGATTTTATGGCCGTCGACACATTGGCGACGAACGGTATAACCCTTTAACTGCCCGTGTTCTACAAACCCCAGCGCCAATGCGTCCGGCTGGCTGATCCATGCGCGAAGAAATTTACTCCGCGAAGCTGGGAAGCATTCGCGATCATAGGCTTCCAACTGCGAAAATGAAACCTCACCCAGCGAACGGATTGCGCTGTTATCAATCCGCCGCTTTATTGCGGTACCTCGGTAGCGAAAATTCTGATAGGCGAGGCGGTAACCCACTCGTTCGTAAATAGGAATATTCTCTAGCACACCATCGATGCCAGCATTTCTTGCGCCAACATATTCCAAGCGTGCCTGGGTCAACGCTATACCATATCCCTGCTCGCGATACCTGGGTTCGACGATATACAAACCACAAAAAGCAAATTCATCATCGTAGATAACCGCATTTCCTACAGCAACCGGCTCGTTATCCACTGTACCTATAAAAAAACCGTTCGGGTCCGCTTGGTAATAAAGGTCTGCGTCATGGATCCCCGGGTTCCAACCTTCGCGAGCAGCCCAGTCGATCGCAATTTGCACTTGATTGGCCGTCATTCTATTGATTTTATAGTTTGAATCCATGATCAAGTCTCTAGGGTTTTGGCGGGATGTTGTTGATACCAAAGTTGCGCGATCGCTTCGCGCGTTGTGATCCAAATGTTGGGAAATTGCTCCAAAAAGTCGAGAAAACGGTAAATAATCTCCGCCCTTCCAGGACGGCCGCTGATTCTAGCGTGTAGGGCTACAGTCATCATTTTGGGTGACGCCTCTCCTTCACGATATAAACAGCGTATGGTATTTTGTAGATACTGTAAAAAATCATCGCCGGACGTCCAACCCGGGCTGAGAAAGTATTTGGCATCATTCGCATCGAAACTGTACGGAATGACCAGATGCGGACGCGAATTGACTTCGACCCAATACGGTAGATCGTCCGCGTAACTTTCGGAATCGTAGCGCAAACCCGCCTCGGCAATCAGCCTCCGAGTATTTAGGCTTTTCCTCCCGGTATACCATCCAACAGCGGGTCTTCCGATCAGCCTTTCAATGATCTCTAAGGTTCGAACAATATGTTCGCGCTCCAAATTGGGCTGGACACCCCGGTAATCGATCCAACGGTAGCCATGCCCCGCCACCTCGTGTGAACTGGCAGCCAAATGCGCGGCCAATGCCGGATTGCGCTCCAGCGCTTGCCCACAGACCCATAATGTCAGCGGTAATCCCCGAGTTTCGAATAGATTCAGCAATCGCCAGATCCCACAGCGAGCGCCGTACTCAAAGATCGATTCAGAAAACAGATCTCTCTGGCCAATCAGCGGTTTCCGCCCGGACAATTCCATCAGATAGTTTTCTGAAGCCGCGTCGCCGTCCAGAATACAGGACTCCGCCCCCTCCTCCAGATTTATTACAAAATTTAACGCAAGCTGAGTATTGCCGGGCCATTCGGGCTGAGGTGGAACCCGACCGTAGCCTATAAAATCTCTTTGCAAATTTTTTGGTTCGGTAATATCCATGGGGCTAGTCTGACAGACGGCGGTTTTCCGGCAGCATTCGGAGCAGTATTGCATGAATACAGTCTTTCGCGCCATTCTAATAGTGGAGGTCTCCGGTCACAACGGAGTTATATATCCGGCGAATTCTGCTTTGAAAAAAATCCTTTAAACGAGGCTTGACTGACATCAATAAAAATTGATTAATCCGTCCGTGACAAAACGCTTTCACCCTATCGAAATATACATCCAACTTGACGGGTCTACTGGAACAGCATCGATCGATACGTACCATCATCAAATGACTAGTCCGTATCAACGCTATTTTGCCGGTTTGATGTCACCGATGTATTACGAAATTCCCACATTTGAAACAACAGAACGAATGACGCCATGAATAACAAACAACATCCAACCGGTTTCGAAGTTCTTTTCAACCCAGCCCTAAATAAAGGCACCGCGTTTACCGAAGAAGAAAGAAAAAAATATAAACTGTGCGGATTATTGCCACCGCGCGTCAGCGATCCCGATGTGCAGCTGCACCGTGCAATGGAAAATATGCGGCGCAAATATTATGACATTGAACGTTACATCTTCTTGTCAGCATTACAGAATAGGAATGAAAGGCTCTATTACCGAGCCATTATGGAACACATCGAAGAGATAATGCCATTGGTCTATACACCGACAGTAGGACAGGCTTGCAAAGAATTCGCTGCAATATTCCGGCAACCCAAAGGTTTGTATATCTCAGCCCAAGAGCGCGGCAATGTGCAGGAAATTTTGGCCAATTGGCCAGAACGAGATGTACGGATAATTGTAGTAACCGATGGAGAACGAATTTTGGGCCTGGGTGACCTGGGTGCCAACGGTATGGGTATTCCGATTGGAAAACTCGCGCTCTATGTTGCTTGCGCTGGAATCCAACCACATCAATGCTTGCCGGTATTATTAGATGTGGGAACAAACAATGAAGATCTGCGCAATGACCCGCTTTATTTGGGTATCAATCAAGCACGTATTACCGGACCCAAATACGACGAATTGGTAAACGAATTTATCCAGTCGGTCCAGTGGACCTATCCCAGGGCATTGATACAATTTGAAGATTTTCTAACGCCGAATGCTTATCGATTATTGAACAAATACAGGGATCAAATTCTGTGTTTTAACGATGACATACAAGGCACTGCCGCGGTGGCTTTGGCCGGAGTCTACGCGTCGACCCGTATATCCGGATTAAAATTTTCAGATCTGCGCATTATGTTTTTGGGCGCCGGATCGGCGGCAACCGGCATCGCGGACTTAATTGTTTATGCGTTACAGAAAGAGGGCCTCAGCAGGGACGATGCGCTGCAACGCCTATGGTTCGTGGATATTGACGGCTTGATCGTGAAGAACCGTAAAAATTTGATGCCGCATAACCTACCTTATGCCCATAAATTCCAGAACGCCAATTTCATGGACGCGATACAACTCATAAAGCCGCAGGTTCTGATCGGCGCGACAGGGTCTCCCAACACCTTTACCCAACCAATCATTGAACTTATGGCGACCATTAATCAGCGGCCTGCCATATTTGCGTTGTCCAACCCGACTTCGCGTGCAGAATGCACCGCACAACAAGCTTACGAATGGAGCAACGGCCGCGCAATATTTGCCAGCGGCAGCCCATTCCCGGAAATCACAATGGATGGCAAGATATTTAAACCCGGACAAGGCAACAATGCCTACATCTTTCCAGGAATTGGTTTGAGCGCGGTCGTGTGTGAGGCATCCAGAATAACCGAAGACATGTTTTTGACCGCCGCCAAATCCCTGTCCGATCAAGTGACGGACGCCCATTTATCCGTTGGTTCAATCTATCCACCATTGAATGAAATACGGGCTGTATCGGTAGAAATCGCAGCGAATGTCGTTGAGCAAGCATATCAACAAAATTTTGCCCATATGCCCAAACCTACGGACGTAAAACAAGCGATCAAAAATTATATGTACGATCCGCGCTATTAAATCCTAATGTATTGAACTGGAATAGCCTTATCGGATAAAAAGGCCTTCAACCTAGAATAATTTAACCTACCAATCATCATAACAGCGGGACACGCACGCCGATGTCGTTATATCATGCCTTATAGCTTGCCGACGCACGAGATCCCGATGAATTCAAACATGCGGCAATGGTGGATATTTTTTAGTACCAGCCTGCTGATCGTGTTGATGAATATCGACATGACCGGGGTAAACCTGGCGTTGACGTCAATCGCGCAAGACTTGCGTTTGAGTATCTTCAGCGTTCAATCGATTATTAGCGCCTATTTGATCGGCGGGGCCGCGCTGGTCACATTGGGCGGCTTACTGGGCGATTTGTACGGGCGCAAAAAAATATTCCTAACCGGTACCGCGTTGTTCACGCTCGCTTCAATATCTGTCGGACTAGCACACACCGATTGGGTCATTCTACTCGGACGATTATTTCAAGGATTTGGTGCGGCGTTGTCGTGGCCGTTGGCCATCGTGATCGTTCGCGAAGCCTTTGTAGGACGCGAAGGTTTTGCAATGGGATTGATTACCGCGGTCATGGGCATTTCGATGTCTATCGGTACACCCTTGGCGGGTTTAATACTGCACTATCTGGACTGGCGCTGGATTTTTTTTATTAATATACCCGTTGGAGTCTTAGTCTTTGCGGTTGGGGCATTTTGCTTGCCGCCCAAATCCGACGAGCATACGGTAACGTCTTTCCATCTTCCCAGTGCAGTAGTCTTGGTGGTTGGTTTATTGTTATTCGTATTTGCATTGAGCGAAATGTCCCACTTTGGCCTAACATCACTCCGCATAGGAATCAGCCTGATATTGGGAATTGCATTGCTAGCGGGCTTCGCCCATTGGCAAACACGGCTAAGCAATCCTTTGATCGCTATAAAGCTATTCAAGCAATCCAACCTAATATGCTGCTTTATCGTGCGATTTTTGTGGCAGGTTATCTGGATTGCAGCGTTTATGGTCTTGAGTTTATTGCTGCAAAATATCTTGGACTATCCGTCCACCAAGGCGAGCCTTTATTTTTTGGCGATCACCGGTGCATTCGCCTGCGTAGCACCCTTTGGTGGTCGTATATCGGAAAGGTATCGGGCAAGATCTTTGATCAGCATGGCATTTATTCTGTACGCAGTTTCATTCGCCGGCTTCAGTTTTAGCGCTTACCATTTAGACGAACGAATTATTCTGGTGTTATTGATGTTATTTGGCGTAGGGACTGGGATAGGTATGCCCGCATTAATGAACGAAACACTTCGCATAGCGCCCGCCGAACGTCGTGGGATGGTCAGTGGAATCTTATACGGGATGAATTTCTTTGGTGGAGCCATAGGTGCCATACTTGTTGGCGCATTGATCAATTATCAAGCGACCCGATCATTGCTCGCCAACCTAAGCGCGCAGGGTGTTCAGCTTGCAACATCGGCGCAGCAACTGCTAATCAACGTCGCAACCGGCGTACAGAACGCTTCCGAACTAAACATCCAATTTGATCAAGCGCAAGCCCATATATTTATACCTCTGGTAAAACATAGTTTTCTGCAGGCCTTTTCTCTAGTCATGTTGAGTTTTGTTGCGATATGTGTGGCTAATCTTGTACTCGCGCGTTGGATCCGAGAAAAATAGCTCGCGGTAAAGGATTAGCCGTGATATTAAAACAACAAGAATGCTGAATCAGCCCGAATCGGTCTATGGCACCGAAAGTAGCGCCGTCAAACTTTTCCATGATTTCGAATCAGGCTTTGCTGAGCTATTGATTAAGGCCAATAGCGCGTCATACCGATCCAATACCTCAGGTGGAGGTGGAAATGGCTTGCTATCCGTGCTCTTAAAATAAAATGGTGATACTCCCAATCGAACACCCAATCGTTGAGCTTTAATTCGGTCGCCGTCAGCCAACGCCTGGACCGCAATCATGCGAGCGAATTGATCCATGTACCACATATCGAACCTAGAAAATGCACCGGGCGTAGTGGGGTTAAGGCGCTCATCGGTGGTGAATACCATATACTTCTGCCCCAATGTGAACGCATTCGCCCCCATACCCATCATACTTCGCAGCATAGAATGGACGACTTCCGCCCCGCCCGTATGGGCACCTCCTGACGTCGCCCATGCGGTCGCAGAACTCCCCATCAAATTTGATTCACCCCCTATCTCAAAAAACCGACGCGCGTAAAACGCCGGACCCTGGCCCCAGGTTGAACCGCCCATGACATAGACATTGCCAAGACTCAAAACTTTGGCAATTGCACCTTGATCCTGAAAAAATTCGGAGCCATCGTAGTAGCTTAGGCTAATGGGTAATTTAAACTGTTTGATGTGATTTCGAAGCAAAATGTAAATGCCAAATCCAGCCCGCATACAATCGTGCCGGTTCGTGTAGGGACTGGGCGCCAAACTGATAAAAACCACCTGCTTTTTGCCAGAGCGTCCATCTGCACGTTGGTCCGCCGCTCGGGTTTCAATTACGGCATCCGAACCCGCTTCGATCGCCAGGCTACATACCGAACCGCCCACAAAAATGACGACGCTCAACAGCGTTATGACGGCTTTCCGTCCCCACTGTTTAATCATTAAAGCGTATTGGAAAATATTCATTCATTAAGTTTAAATATCAAAATTCTAGAATTCACGTCACAACATAAAATACGCTTTTATACCGGCCAGAACGTTGGCAACCGCCATGGAAGCCAATATTAGGCCCATAACCCGGCTAACAATGCTGGCACCGCTGTTTCCAATCAAACGCACAACCCAACTCGCAACAAGCATCAACATCAACACGATCAATAACACTGAAAGCATGACCGCCGTGGTTTGAGCTTGTTCGGCCAATGAGAAGCGTTCATTCTCGGTCTGTAATACCGCAGCAAGCATTGCACCAGGATGCGCTATGGAAGGAATCGCGAGCGGAAAAACCGCCGTCTCGTTGCCACTGGCTACAAGTTTGACCTCTTGCTCGGGCTTGCTTTCTCCGAAAATCATAGACAACGCGAAAATAAACAAAACGATTCCGCCAGCCACTTGAAACGCCGATAATGGAATATTCATCGCGCCGAGTATCAACTCCCCCGCCACAACGAAAAATACCAGAATGGCTGCTGCAAAAATCGTTGCTTTTAGTGCAATCACCCGCTTAATAGAATCTTCGTAATCGCGGGTTACCGCAATAAAAACAGGTACGGTCCCAATAGGGTCAATTACCGCGAAAAAGAATATAAAGGATGCGATGATGTCTTCCACTGATACTCCCAAATTCAAATGCGTTGGGGCAACCTTTAACAAGCAGGCGATAGCAAACTAGTTATTCGCGTTGGCCAGTTCGCATGGTGGTCGACCGTTGCCATTTTCGACCTGAATCGTCGAATGTCCAATACCATAGTTTTCATGCAATTCGTGAGCGATCCGGTATAAAAATTCATCTTCCATTTTTGTATCCGGAACCACCAAATGTGCCGTCAACGCAGATTCTGTGGTACTCATCCCCCAGATATGCAGATCATGGAGGGATACAACTCCGGGTAGCGACAGCAAATAATTTCGCACATCTGCCGGATTTATATTTCCCGGTACTGCATCTACCGCCAGATGCAGGGAATCTGTCAATAACCCCCATGTACCGTGGATGATCACGACGACAATAACCAGACTGATGACCGGATCAAGCCAAACCTTAGAGGTCATCATGATCGCGATTCCAGCCAACACAACACCGATGGATACAGCAGCGTCAGCCAGCATGTGGATATAGGCACCCTTAATATTCAAGTCATTTTTTTGATCCTTCATAAACAGCATCGCGGTGGCTGCGTTAACGATCACGCCAATAAACGCCACGACAATCATTGTTCCGCCTTGCACTTGCGCCGGTTCAGTCAAACGCACGACCGCTTCCCAAGCCATCGCGCCCATCGCCATTAGTAACAAAATGGCACTAAACAACGGTGACAGAATCGTTGCGCGTCGCAATCCGTAGGTGAGGCGCTCGGTCGGTTTTCTTTTGGCTAAATAACTCGCCACCCAAGCTATCACCAAGCTGAGAACATCGGTGAGGTTGTGGCCCGCATCGGCAATCAGTGCGAGTGATTCGGCAATGACACCGTAAAACACTTCAACACCGACAAACCCTAGGTTCAAAAGAATTCCTATCGCGAATGCCCGATTATAGTTGGTTGGGGTAGAATGCTGATGATCGTGTGACATTGAAAAAACTATTGGGCTACAGGTTATTTAATAAATGGTCGCTTCCGCAAAACAGCTAAGATCAATCGAGAAACCGTACGCTTAGCTGCTCAATTGTGCAAGATAGAATGACTGCGTCATTTGCTATCCGATGCTCACGGCTTTATATGAATCCAACAATCAGAATTTATAGCGCTGCTGAATTTGGCGCTATTGCATAGTATCATTCCTGCTCCCGCTGCTTTTTGAAGAGGCCAATTTGCTGACATCGTTTCAGTGGTTTTCACTTTTTTGTATTTTACTCATCGGATTCGCCGGGGGATACTTTCCACTAATTCACCAGAAAGTATCGGGACAAACGCCTGCATTTCCGTTAGGTCAGGCCTTTACCACCGGCGTATTTCTAGCGTTGTCGTTAACGATGATGTTACCGGCCGGTTATTCATTGCTCGGCAAAGCACTTCCGAACATATCGTATCCAATCGCTTCCCTGATCGCACTGCTACTGTACCTCGTGCTGCTGGCAATGGAACACATGACGACCCATGTCCAGGAAAGTCGGTCGTCGGACACCGGAGTGCATTCGTCTCGGGCGATTCCGATAATCATGACGGTCATGATCGCAATCCCATCGTTTTTTCTGGGGACCGCATTAGGGATTAGTCACGATACAGCAGCGATTTTGATTTTTTTGGCGGTGGTCGTTCACAAAGGTTCAGCGGGCTTCGCATTGGCGCTTAAAATTGCCTGTAGCACCCTCTCGCGCAGGCAAGGGCTCTTGCTATTCAGCCTTTTCGCCTTCGCCACCCCGATTGGGATATTGGTCGGTTCGGATGTTCAGCACTATTTACAAGGTCAGTCACTATTGCTCATCAAAGGCATCATTATGTCTATGGCAGCGGGTACTTTTTTGTATATGGGAACCATTCACGAAATGAAACACACACCATTGATTGAAGATTGCGGTACTAAACGGGGTTTTATTACGATGCTTGCCGGCTTCGCATTAACCGCATTAGTGCGCCTTTTGATCGGAGAAATTCACCACAATTGAGACAGGCTTGTAACTCAGTCTTGGCGATTCATTTTGACGGGACTCAAAAAACTTAAATTAGTGACGAGGCACCTACCAAGTCAATTCTAATATTTTGTAGGCAGGCACTGCTTTATTCATCTATACCCTCAATTTGGGCCAACTCTGCCTTGGCGACGCGTGTAATTAAAAGCACGATCGCAATACAAACGATAAACCCGCCAACCAGCATCGCTGTAGAGGGTCCTCCAGCTTGCCCCTCTTGAACCATTTGTTTTGAAAAATGTGCCGCGGTATAACCAAAATAGGTAATGATCAAGTGGTAGAAAAAGATACCGGTTGTCGCCAGCCAGTACGGAACAAAGTCGTTTTTACTGACTGACATTGCATAGCCAAGCGGAGCAAAGGGTATAGGCAGCAGTCTCAACAAAAATAATATTTTAAAGCCGCCGTGTTGCAACAATCGGTCTACCGATCGCAACCTTGCATTTTTCTCGACAATAGTCTGGATTTGTTCGCGTGCCATCCGGCGGCCAATGAAAAAAATTAGCGCAGACGCCAGCATCGTTGCAATCAATACATAGGTGATCGCATCGGTCAGACTGAATACTGCTCCGGCAATCAGGCACAGTGCGTCAACAGAAAAAAACAATGGCGTGAGCACGAGAAAAAGTAATATGAAACCCAACCCGGCCCAATGACCCAAATTCTGGATCCAGCTCTCTATCAGTACGACATGGTGTTCGAGCCAATAGCCGCCCATTAGCAGGAACACAATTAATATGGCAACAATTAACAGCCGACTGGCCGAAAAAGTAAACTTTTGCTGGTCAAACATTTTGCTCAACGCGTTTGAGTTGCCTATTGCTCAATGGCTGTATTCAACTCAAGAACGGAGTCGCGCCCAAAGCCTCGTGGCAAATATAAATTACTCACTATCGACCGGCGTATTTTCGTTTTTATCGGGCTGCATCAATTCACGCTCGGTCAACAAACTGATCCTCTGATACACCCCCAATCCGACCATCGCAATAACGGCACTAATGACCAGAGAGAGTGGAAACAATACTTTCGTAATATCGCGATTCCCCGCCTCAAATACACCGACAAGACCCTCTAACGCGAGCGCGATGGTAATGACTACCATGAATCTAGTTAAAGTTCGGCACGCTTCGCCAGGTGACCGGAGCTCCTAGTTGCGTTGCACTTCCTCTTCTATCAAATAACGCCCAACATCGAAAACCGCAATCGCGATGATCGTATAGCTGATCGCGTCAAGTATAGATTTGCTGATCCTCGATTCGATAAACAAAAGCGTGTACAAGTCAAACAGCGCTTTCCCTACCATGGTAAACGCCGCCGCCATTAACGAAAACGCCGCGGTTATGTATAGAATGTTCGAGACAATGCGGCTGGAGTTGCGTAATAATCTATAGTCTTCCGAAACTTGCTTATCCATACCAATCACTCAATCAGATTTAAGGTCCACGAGAAAAGTGTTCTTCGAATCTTAGGAAGCACAATGTTTCACCAATCCAGTATATCAAGCCACAGATTGTATCAAACTTATTCCTCCGTCGATGTTGAGTTTGCCCAAATCCAAGCCATTAAACTCGAGGAATTCTCTATATTAATCAAATATAGGCTCTCGTCTTTTTTATCTAGCGCTCCAAATTCGCTAATATGAATCATTCCTATTGACGCTAGAACACGATGCCATTTCCGTAAGCTGGTGACGGTCGAATTTTCCGGTACTGTTGCGTGGAATTTCTTTTAGAAAGTGGTAACGGACGGGCGTTTTATACTCGGCCAGATGGGCAGAAACATAGGCTTTTAGGTCGTCCAGGTCGGGTCCTTGGGTGCCGTGCAGCGGCATCAGCCAGGCAACCGGCACCTGGCCATCGTGCGGATCGGAAATCCCCACGACCACAGATGCGTGGACCAGCGGGTGCTCATCGATGATGCTTTCCACCTCGGCAGGTGAAATATTGGAACCACGACGAACAATAATCAATTTTTTGCGGGCGACGAACCAAATATATCCTTGTTCATCAAACTTAGCCAGATCGCCGGTATACAACCAATTATCTACGAATAATTCGCGAGTCTTGTCATCATCATTCCAATAACCTATGGTCGCCGAGGGCGTTTTGATCACAATTTCACCAACTTCACCAACCCCACAATCAGTCCCATCCCTATCTATAATTCGAAGCTCGGTGTCTGGGCACGGCAAGCCCATCGAACCCCATTTACGTTGTCCATTGCGTGGATTGACCGCGTAATAACCGCCAATTTCGGTCATGCCACAACCCTCCATGACCTGCCAACCAAATAAATCGCGAAATCGATGATGCAGGTCGGTCGGTACGGCATCCCCGGACCCCATGCTATTGGCCAAACTCGGCAAGCGTATCGGATTCTCTTCCAGATACTCGATAAAATCAATCAAATTGCTGGCCAACATCGCGTATTGGGTCACCGTGTGTTTGACAATCAAATCCACCGCGTCGGCCGGTGATGGCTTCATCGCCAATATCACCTCCGCGCCAACATTCAACGCCGGCATAAATTGTGTCTGTAGACCACCGGCATGGCTGATGGGTTTACCGATCAGTACAACATCCGCGCTGTTAAATTCAAATATTCGTTGCGAAATGTCTATGCCTGCGTAAGCACTTCGGTGGGAATGCACAACGCCTTTGGGATGTCCTGTACTTCCCGACGTAAAAAGTATCAAAGCCGGTGCATCCTCCAAAACAACGACCAAGGACGCTTGCGTGGTGTGATCTAGTAATTCGCCAAAGCTGGAAAAACCTGTTCCCACTGACTCACCCCCAGCTACCAGAATCCGATCCACCGCCACCAAATCACTTAAGGCTTTTAAAACCTCTATTTTGTCTGGGTGACCGATAACCAATTTGGGCTGCGTCTTTTCCACGACATAGCGCGTTTCCGCAGCGGTATTGCGGTAATTTATCGGGACCACCACAGCTCCAATCTTGTAACAAGCCAGGATCGAATAGACGGCTTCCAGGCAATTGGGTAACATTAATGCGACCCGGTCTCCGGGGCTTATGTTGAGCTGAAGAAATCCAGCGGCAACTCGCGATGACTGCATTTCCAATTCAGCGTAGCTCAATTCAACAGAACCAAAACGGATCGCCGTCTTATCTGGTGAGTGCTGTACAGAACCAGACAAAAGTCTCTGCAGCCTTGTTCCTGTTGTCACTTCGTGTACCTCTAAGCAAATATTGGACTGAGTATCTTCGATTTACCTCTGACACAAAGATTCAGATAAATATATTAGCCATCCTTAAAATCGGAATACGAACCCTAGAATTGGCCCTTGCGTTATAGTCTTATAGGCAAAACGATTAGGGGTTCTTTCCCGACCCCGTTCATAATCTACCGAGAGTGCGCGATACAGCAATGCCGCAGAAAAACTATCGCTATAATCCCACAGAATGCCCGCCATAGCATTCCAACTAAAGTCTGACGATACCCCGAAACCGCCGATGTCAGACTGCATAAGCAACCGTCACTCTTTCGCAATTCTCGGGGGCCAGCGAAATCCGATCACCGGGTCCACCCAATTCGCGTTTTTGGCGAAACTCTACCGATCAATGGGCCGCCCGAGCGGCGCCGTCGCGGCGACATCCAAATTAATATCCCACCACCGGATTCCGGCATATACATCGAATGTACTCCAATCGAATGCAAATCTGTACATTCCATAGGCCTCAAGTATGCCTTGAAAAACATTCGCATCGAAATTGGCAAAGCCGCGTGGCCCTTTTGCGTCATCCCCCAAAAACATAAACGCATAATTTAGCAACACGCCGAAACCACTTTCATGTCTTGCTTCCAACTGAACCACCCCACCCAATTCCAAAGTACTGAGGATATCGCCAAAATCGACGTCCAGATCAATATTTTCGATTCGACCCAAAGAAGCATCGCCGGAAATATTCGGCAGCAATAGATAGGGTGCAACAACAAATTCCCATTCGTCCGCCACAGACTGCGAGGCCGACATCAGTAACGCGAGGCCGAGCAAAGTGAACATGATTTTAGGTTTGTGAGATTGCAAACACCTGATACGTTTTCAATAAAGACTCAATATTGTCAGTCGCAGAAATCATCAATCGGTCAACTGAATAACGACTCGATCTAGCTCGCCGTTGAAAGGATACGGATCCGTATAAAGCTTTGAGACCTGTGTACCGGTATCCCGACCCACGTCAAAAGTCTCCGCAAGCGAGTAAGTGCTGATATGCATCTTGGGCATTTCGACTTCGTCAACTTTGTTACCATTGACATAAAGTTTGCCAATACCGGCAAAATCATCGGTTTTTGTAAAATCAAATTTTACATCGGTCTTTCCAGCCACTAACTCAGGCGATTTTAGCGTGTAATAGACACCATCCAAATAGTTGTAAACGTAGTAAAGTCGGCGATCCTTGATAAACATTGTGAATCCTCCGGTCATACCGCCCACCGCAACGATGACCCCTTCTTCATCGCCAGTAAGATTTAGTGCCGTAGTAATCGTATGCGACCGATTTTTGACTGGAGCCGAAGCTTTTTCGCCGATGCGATAAGCGCCGGGCGCGTAGTAAACAAATTCCTTCTGATCGCCAAATAGGCGGTCCTGCTGTTTGGAGATACGCCTGACCATATCATCGTATAACGGATAAACATTATATTTCCATGCTTCCTCCTCGAAAACTTTCTTGAGCTCGGCCAGTTTTTCAGGGTGCTGTTGCGCCAAATTGGTATTTTCCGAAAAATCCTCCGCCACATGGTAGAGCTCCCATTTGTCCTGCTCGAATGGCAACGTCACGTTGAGCTGCCACGGCATACGATTGGCGTGTAACGTAACCGCTTTCCATCCATCCACCCAGATCGCCCGGTTTCCAAACATTCAAAACTGCCAAACTGAGCGAACCCTACATCGTCAAGCAGGAAGATAATAATATTGGGGGATTCTTTTGGCGGTTCATCTGCTTCTGGCCACCACTCCTGGGAATCAGCATAGCTTTCGGCAATCTTGCCTTTAAAACCCGCCGTTCCGATAGAGCTTTCCGAACCCGGTGTTTGCCCCGTACTCGAACACCCAACGACTAACAGTGAAACGATAATTACGTGCGACATACCTTTGAGATTAACCTGCAAATATCTTTTAAATTTCCACATGACTGTGCTCCTTTGCGGGTGTTAAATTTGATCGCTGAACTGGATTTTCTGGACCCGGCGGCTTCAGTATTGTTCTAAACCCAATATGATTGGACCCCAAACCGGTATCTTGCGAATGCCTGGCGGTCGGCCGGTATCGCATACAATAATTGGGTGCGCACAGAAATGAGCCGCCTTTTATAACGCGTACTTTTACACCCGGTTCGTGCGGTGCAAAGCTGTTTGATACATCTGGCCCTGTCGGATTGGATGTTGCTTGAGGAACATGCCCAGGCGCGTACCAATTGGCTGTCCATTCCCAAACATTTCCGAGCATATCGTATACGCCCAACTTATTGGGAGGAAACGACTTAACCGGTGCTGTACTTTCATATCCATCTAGCCTGGTATTTTCGACTGGAAATGTTCCCTGCCAAGTATTGGCTTGTAATTCTTTTTCACCCTGAACCGATGCAGCGAGTTCCCACTGTGCTTCTGTCGGCAATTCCCTTCCGGCCCATTTTGCGTAGGCCTCCGCGTCCTCAAACGCGATGTGAACGACTGGGTGATTTTGCTTTGCATCGATAGAACTCCCCGGACCCGTGGGATGACGCCAATTTGCCCCTGGAATGTACTTCCACCACTGCAATATATTTCCCGACGTTATTTTCTCGGGTTGAACAAATACCGCCGAGCCGGGTTTCAGTAGTTCCGGGGAAACCATCGGAAACTCAGCGGCGCTAACCGGGCGCTCCGCTACCGTGAGGTATTGAGTTTGCTCAACAAACCTCGCAAATTGATCATTAGTAACTTCGTGTTTATCAATCCAAAATCCATCGACACGCACCTTATGAGCGGGTCCTTCCTCACGATAATACGCATTAGAACCCATGGTAAATGTTGATCCGGGAATCCATACCATTGAATTCGTGTCTGCCGGCGAGGGTTCCGCAATAGTCGACTGAGATTGAATGGCTAACACGATCAACAGAAAAATGAATCGCATTCTATTAATCATTAACATCAATTCGCAGCTACCATTTGCGACAGCATTCGGTCATGACAGGAAAGTTTCGATTTTCATAAGATTTAAAACCCCATAGATCTATCGCCGTGGAAAATTGAATCCAGGCTGCACTCAATCCGGAAGCCTGAATATCCAATAGGCGACAGGAACCAGCGTAAATTCCATAACAATATAAACCAGCAGCAACGGCGATGGTTGGCCATCGGCAAAAAAACTTATGATTCTTCCAACGACAAGCCCACCGGCGAAAATTGCGGTGGTCAAAACCGCGATATTTCTGTACTGATCGTTAAATGCTGAAACCAACCAAAAAAGCCCCAGAGCGAGATACAAACACATAATCGCTCTAAGAATATGGGCTACATCGAGATCCAATTCCGTTATACCCAAAAAAGTCGCCGCAAACCAATCGGGATTAATACCATAAAGCAACGCGATAACTGAAACCACACCAAACGCAAAAATCAAAAAATATTTTTTTATGCGCATCTCAAATATCCAGTCGCAGAATAAGCGGCTGTAACCCTGTATTAACGGACAGTGTTGACACGCAGCTTACCTCTCCGAGTGCAAAATAGTGTGACTGCTTACATTCAAATTGACCGCAATAGCGTTTAGCAGCATCTTGTCGTTAAACTTGGAAATATTTTCACAAGATTGTGTTCCCACTTATCACCGCTTTAATGCTGCCTCGATTTCATCGACCACGTCTTCCGAATCCGGCGCCTTTTTGGGCGGAAAGCGGCGCAATATTTTTCCGCCCCTATCAACCAAAAATTTCTCGAAATTCCAGCTGATATCACCCGGAAACTTGGCGCCACTACCACACAACATTGTGTAAAGCTCATGACGATTATCACCATTGACTTCAACTTTTTCGGTCATTGGAAAAGTGACATTGAAACGGGTTTCACAAAAGGTTTTTACCTCACTCTCGGTCCCCGGCTCCTGATTGCCAAATTGATTGCATGGCAATCCGATGACCTTAAACCCCTGGATTGAGTACCTTTCGTAAAGGTCTTGCAAACCCGAATATTGCGGAGTCAGACCGCATTGGCTGGCGACGTTGACCAGGAGCAGTACATCCCCCTTGTAGTCAACCAGATTCATGCTTTCACCATCGATGCTGGTGAGCTCAATATCGTAAATATCCGTCATCCTTTTCTCCCTAGCGTTGCACTGTAGCGAACGCACCCTGCGCCCATAATGTTAACGTATACCATCCATCATCGATTCCAGTCAATTACATCGATATTTGCCAGTTTCCGGGGAAGCTGCAAATATCTCATTTGCAGATTTGTCATATTCAGTAAATATTAAAAACGGTCAATGCGACTTTACACAGACCATCGACTCCACCAAAATCGGCGATGTGTCGGCCAAACACAAAACCCAATCTTAGTTAATTCAAAAGATCAGTATCATCGAAAACCAGGAAATTAACAAAATCACTTTGAAGGACCGTAAATATTTCAACTTCCGTTGGCCGCATGAATTGTAAATTGACAAAAATGCAGCTTTTTCTAACCCGGCGTTCGCACCATTAATTAATTAAGTTATGAAAATTACCAACCTGTATTTTGCCGTCGTTTTCTTCCTCCTGGTTTATCTGTTATGGGTCATGATGCGGCCGTTCGTCGGCGCAATCATTTTCGCATCCATCATATCGGGCAGTCTCTACCCGGTTTTTCTGCGCTTTTTAGAAAAGACGCAATTAACTCGCGCGGTAGGGTCCGCGATCATGTGCATCTTCGTCGTCATAATCGTATTTCTACCAACGATCTGGCTGCTTTTTGAATTGTCAAAAGAAGCGGTTAACCTTTACCAAAATTTAACATCACTTATTAACAATGAATCGATTAACAATTTCCTGTTCGGTCAGGGGTATTTTGCCCAGTCCATTAGCAAGATGGCTTCCATTTTGGGGCTAGATATTAGTCCGGACGGGTTTAAGAAGGAAGTCATCGGATACATCAAGGAATTTTCTGTTTTTGCATTGAGCACCACCAACCAAATCGTCGGTAACATAGTAAGTTTCCTGTTTAACTTCGTTGTAATGATCTTGGTCATTTATACGTTTCTAGCCGAGGGTGTTGGGTTGAAAATATTTTTGATGCGACTGTCTCCTCTGCCAGATGATCAAGAAGAATTGATCATGCAAAAATTTAATCAGATGAATTTCGTGACCTTGGTCTGCAATGGCATCGGTGGATTGATCCAGGGTATTTTTGCTGGTATTGGATTCTGGATGGCAGGAATCAACTCGGTAATTCTGCTCACTACGCTGATGGCAATACTGGCATTTATCCCGCTCCTTGGAATTTCTATAATCTATATTCCAGTTTGTCTTTATCTACTGCTAACCGGTGAGACCATGGTAAGTATTTCTCTATTTATATATTGCTCCGCTATTGCATTTTTCACCGAAAATTGGTTCAAACCAATTTTTATTGGAAACAGAATTCAGATCAATTCATTGCTGGTACTGTTATGCATCATCGGGGGAATGAGCGCATTTGGAGTCGGCGGAATATTTTATGGCCCGCTAATCGCGATTTTATTCCTGACCGCGGTTGATTTGTACTACAAATATTACATGTTGCACTTAGAACCAGGCAACGACTAGAAACTAAGCGAAACGTTTGAATACGTTTCGGTTCTTTTTGGCTCGATTAAACATTTTCAATCCATATCTGTTTATCACGGTTAATCTATGAAAACCACTAAGAATCTTTGTTTTTATGATGTCCGGTTTCGCATGGATACAACCCAGGCTGATGGCGGCAACAATAGGGAATATTTGATACAATGCGCTTCTATTCTCCCAATATTATGGAGTTGGTCGATCTTGGTGGACAGTCCACTTTTGAGCCGCGACTCTAATTGGAATTCAACCAAACTTAAATAGAGGAAAGGCCTTATGAAATGGGATTGCATCAAGCCACGGTTGGTTTTAGCTGGATTTTTTTTAGTGCTCTTCGCGACTGCGTGTAGCCAAACCATTCCACCCAAAGAACCCGAACAACCGTCTGTTTCGGAGGGCGATGAAGTTTGGTTTGAATATACGTTAAAGCTCAAAGACCAGAAGATTGTCGATTCCAACGTTGGCAAAGAACCTCTGAAATATATACAGGGCGACAAGAAGATTATCCCAGGCCTGGAAAATGCGATTTCAGGGATGCACAAAGGTGAATCCAAGCAGATCGTTGTTGCTCCGGAGCAAGGCTACGGTACGGTAAATACCAAAGGCTTCCAGGAGGTCCCAAAAAGCAGCATTCCCGAGAAATTACACATCATCGGCACCCAATTACAGGGTACCGATGCCAAAGGTCAAGTCGTACGCCCGCGCATCCACGAGATCAAAGCTGAAAGTATCGTCTTGGATTTCAACCACCCGCTGGCGGGCCAAGAACTGTTCTTCAATATTAAAATAGTTGATATTAAAGAAGCCGCTAGCAAGGCGGAATCGGTTCCAGCAAATCAGTAAGATTACATCAAATACATTAGGTCTTTTTGTAAAATTGCGCCCGCCGATAGGTTAGACCCCGATTCAATACGCGCGTACAAGATTAATCAATCCAGCCGAATTAAGGAATGCCCTGCACAGCACCATCTATCTTCTGATCGCAATGGCCGGTCTGACGTCTACTTAGTCGACCCCGAACAACGCTACAGATATGGCTTGTCGGTTATTACACGTCGTATAACAAGCTCCGGCTGGGCGGCAATTACAAAGCCGGGTAAACGAGCGGTAGTGTTCTTGTTATTCGAAACCATTTTTCGTCTGAAATTGTCCAATTATTGCATTTCAATCGAGTCTGCCTCCAAAGAATTTGCAGCATCAAAAGTTGATGAATTGACGCCAATAATCTGGAGAAACAAGTTTGCCGATAATCCGATGCGATCAGATTTGGATACTGGCTTTCGATAACATCTTGTGCGGATCTTTTATCGCACAACTTCATTTCCTATACTAGAAAATATAGATCTGCTAATTATTTGGAAGATCTATTGAGTCGTTCACCCAGGTCTCGAAGGATCTTCAACTGATCTGTTATTAGACCTTCATGATACCGGTAGACATTCTCCTGACCTAGCGGTGTGACGATTGACGGTGCGTATTTTCTGCATCGCTGACGTAGCCGGTCGGATCGATCGATTAGATCGTTCAGAAGACTTTTGTCGTTTTCAGATATCTTATCGGGATCAAGTTCCAGTTTATCGATTTCTGCAAGAGTTAACTTGGTCCCGAATAAGTTATACATTAGGTGTTCGATTTCGATTCTTCGCGAATCTAAGAAATACAGTCGTAATCGATGCCAACCCGTCAACAGATTCATCAAAACACTGATTACGACAACATAGTGAAGTAAGTTGGCAGGTGGCATGAAGTCCATTAAACCGGGTGCATAACTATCCAGTAAACTGGGCCCACCATTGTCGATAAAGGTCAGGAGGTCTTTTGATTGTGTAAGTCCAGTTTCATTGGGTGTGTTCTTGTTGTGGGCGATAAATCCATGGAAGGTCTGATCCAATAGCACCAATAAAGCGACCACATCTGAACGCGATGCGTCCTTATCACCTAGCACCAGGGTATCTATTTTAAAGACCTGTTTGTTAGTCTTCGGTAGCAGTTCGACATGATCGTAAAAACCAGAATATAGCGTTTCTACATGAAGGGCTGGGTAACGCTTGGACCAAGCACGTGCATTCTTAAAACTTGCGATCTTTAACCCATCGTGAATAGCGCGTTTGATCAGGGGGCTATCTTCGGAAGTGACAAAAATACCAAGATCCAGATCACCATTTTTTAGCTTCGCGACTTGCTCGATAAAATTGTATTCGGTTAGAGTAATATTGAGCCCCGTCAACTCCTTTGCACCAAGTATCTCCCGCGAAATTAGCGCTGTGCCGCTACCGCCAGGACCAATGCCTACCCGCATATTCTTCAGATCACTTAGATGGAGTATTTCATTGGCATTAATTCCTAGAAAAAAAACGGTTTCCGAATTCGGAAGCCGAGCAACCAACTCCAATTTTTCGGGTTGCGGGAACCGCAAGCCGTCCGGCACCAACGCAAACAGTGGGCCCTCCGTGTCGACTGCTTGTACTAGATGTTTAATATTTTCCGCTGATCCTCTTGTTGACACATTGGTTACGCTGCCACCTTGATTTGCTGCATCGGTCGCTATTTCATCGACCAAACCGAAATATTGACCCAATTTCGGGCCCGATAATACGGTCAAATCCACATGAAATAAGCGAGGAACGAACTCAATCGCGGAAAAAACAAGTCCGACCAGTATAATTACGCTGAGGATAATTGCCCCTCGGAAAATAGCCGAATGCCTTCGCGACTTCCGTTCGGACTGAGATGATAAATTGACGCCCATCTGTTTTAAAACAGCGTTAAAAAAACATTATTCCGTCGCTTTATGCTTTGACCAAAAGAATGTGGCTACAACAATTGCAACAGCCACCAATAAGATTACCCACATAAATTCTTCCATATAAGCTGCAACGACCGTGGTCAAGGCAAGAAGAGCGCCAAGGACGTAAAAGTGCCAACCTACGTGGATCCCGGCAAGGAAAGTTGCGAGCGCTAATACTAGAAGCATGATCAACCCGGCTTCCTCATAATTTATTCTACCCGTATGCAATAGCGTGTAGACACAGAGGATAGCGACCAATGCTCCGCCCCAATGAATCATTTGCTTCAATAGAAAACCGGCAATCTTTTCTCCGTTCATACTGGCTTGTTTCCGGCCACAATAAATAGCAGTAGCTGCGTATATAACCAGCATGAAGATCCAGTAGCCATGCGCATCCGACGGCGAAATATCAGCTATAGCTACACCGATTAGAGCTAAGACAACTAAGGCGATAAAGACACCTTGACCTAAAATTTTATGGCTTTTTATAGCAACGGTATCCTTAGGTCGTTTGACCTATTATCAGTTGACATTTTTAATCCTCTTTGTGAGCTGTGTGTAATAGAAACGAATCTCTACTATAGAACCCTCTGGATACTATTTATATTTCATTTTTGTTGCATCAAAATATGCTAAAACAATCATGCAACGGCTCAAAATAGAAAAATTCTGTGTCCTAAAATTTTCCAGGTAATTGGTCACCAACTTAATTTTTCGTCGATTATTGATCTCATTTAGATACTTGTAAACTGTTGAACACTCAAAACTCATTTTTTCGCAAATTCTGTAGTCCCGTTACTAACTCTACCGAAAAGCACGAACTATTAATCTAACCATGCTACGTTTTAGGCTACTTTCAATCTTTAGAGCGTTGGGTTCAATAGTATCTTGATCGATGGTTGCTAGGATGCGTTGGCAGTCAAACAAAACCTGTCAACCCGAATGTCGTCGTAGCGACGATGTTTCCGAGGCCCGCTAAAAGATCGCATTGGAGACCAGCCTGCACGGTCCTGTCCGATGTGGGTCAGCTGCTACTCAGACCCTTCGATCCTGCTCGATTCGTCAGGTAAAGGCCGTTTTTTTACCTATTTGGACGGTCACTCCGCTACCGGTAATTCAACGGCACGGTAACCAATCCAGCTTTCAGGCAGGCGAGATAATGTACCAGCAGGAAATTGCGATTCGGCATGAGGGACGCGACACGGTCGCCTTTACGCAACCCCAAGCCAAGGTAATTAGACACTAAATGGCGAGCATTGCGGCACTATATCCGGAGCAATATCAACGATACGCGAAGGAAATCAATTGCCCAGTCATATTCTTGAATTGATAGCGTCAATAGGTCCGGCAGTTGGTATGGCGGTGAAGCAGCTTGGAGATTTATTGGAGAACGCAATATTAGAGAATGTGCGGCTCAATACTTCGGTTTTACGTGCCTCTTCTCCGATCCTGAGTAAAATGGCTACTAACAATGAATAAACATCATGGGCGGCATTTACAGGCTAAAGACAGGCAGAGTTGATTTGGTAAACTAAGACAATTTCTCTGGTATTTGATTGATCTGGTAATTGATTGATTGGAGGTATAGAAAAGCCTCAAGCCGTTAACATGCAACCCTGCCTCACCACACAGTCCATCTATGAAATCGGCTTGGTCATTAAAGACTAGCTAGTTTCGTCTAATGTTAGATCCTCAAATGTGATCACTAAGATCTGATCATACACCCGTTCCGAATATTAGCGATGGTAGAGGTCTAAGCCAATATTTTGTGCTGATAATTCTGTAAAATGACATCCACAAGCGCCTTAATACGCACCTACTTTTCAAAAACAGCGAAAACCATCCAACTTGAAAACTCTAATTACCGGCGCGTCCGGATTTATCGGCTCAGCGATTGTCCATCATTTGCTCAATCAATGCTATGACGTTCGCGTATTGGTACGATCGGACAGTGATTGTCAAAACCTCAAAGGGCTACCGGTGGAATCGGTTGTCGGTGATCTCACGGACCCCGCTTCGTTAAACAAGGCGATTCAAGGATGTCGTGCACTGATTCACGCGGGTGCATACTACCGTCTATGGTCGCCCGATCCGGATCGATTTTACTCGGTCAACGTAACGGGTACCCATAATATAATGTTGGCTGCGTTGGACGCGGGCGTGGAGCGAGTAGTTTATACCAGTAGTATTGCAGCACTGGGAACAGCGACGGATGGAAAATTCACCGATGAAAAAACGCCGATTCCAGCGTCCGATCGCCAAGTGATTCACTACAAACGTTCCAAATATCTAGCTGAACTTGAAGTAACTGCATTGATACGCGATCGAGGATTGCCGGCCGTCATCGTCAACCCGACCGCACCTCTAGGTCCCCGCGACGTCAAACCTACGCCAACCGGCCGGATGATCCGCGATGCGGTTGCCGGAAAGATTCCAGCCTACGTGAATACCGGCTTAAACGTGGTTCATGTCGATGACGTTGCGATCGGTCATCGTCTCGCATTTGAATCCGGAAAAATCGGAGAACGATACATTCTTGGTTCGGAGAATTTAAGTCTAAAATACATTTTAGAGCAGATCGCCAGCTTAACCGGCCAACCCAAGCCGCGTATTCGGTTGGCGCCGAATCTTGTGTTGCCTATCGCGTACATCGCCGAATTCTGGGCAAAAATTACCAATGGTGAGGAACCTATGATTACGGTAGACGGGGTCCGCCTCGCGCGTAAATGCATGTATTTTTCGAGTGAAAAAGCAAGCAGGGAATTGGGCTATCAACCGCGCCCCGCGAAGGACGCGTTGGGGGATGCCGTGAAATGGTTTCGGGCAACGATGATGAATTGAATGCAGCCTATACCACGATTGAGGAGATTGAAGTGAGACACATGTTTAGAAAAAAGCAGATGGAACTCTGAAAATATGACCGAGGTCTCACTAGATTAATTCTATTGGGTGAGCGAAAAAGCTGAAGGTCAACCGAATGAAATAGGGGCTAGAAAAACAGAGGTTAACCAAGCCGATAGCAGTAAGGCGGCAAAGGTTACTAAAATGATCCTGATCGATTTTTGTAAAGGCAGGGTTACCATTGAATGATGTGAATGCTGATGTCCGGGCGCATGATGGGCCATATGCGCGTCTTGGTGTTGGTGTTGGTGTTGGTGTTGGTGTTGTTGTTGGTGAGAATGGTCCGCCGAATGCTGATCGTGTGCTTCAGCGTGTTCATGTGAGTGCCTGGGTGTTGACGCAGTTTTGTCCTGAATCGTCATGCAACCATGTTTCAGTTTGTTTTTGACCAGCCAGGAATTGATTGGGTAGGCAGTAAGCCCGCCGGCGATCGCTGCGAGACCCATGGTAAACCAGAAGATTAAATTCGTAGGGTCATCGGCACCCTGCCAGTGATGCATCAAGCCAACCATAACTGGGATCATCCCAATCATCACCATGTTCATTGAAACGGTTTCGGCGAAAAATGTGCTGGTGACTGCCTTCAGATAGTTATTGTCATACATCGACCGCATCATCAGCGCCTGGAATACAAACAGGCCAACAACAAACGCTGTCAAATACTCAATGACCAGGTCGGTGCCGTTGTGCAGGTGAAAACGGGAGACGATAATCGCAGCCAATATTATCCCGGTAGCATCCCCGGCCGGGCAATGCATTTCTGAATTAAGCGCCTGTTTCCAGTGTGCCGCGGTAAATGTGTCGTGCAAACCCGGACCGGGATTTCGGCACGCCATCAGATAGAAAAAAAGCCCCACGGGCCCGGTATAAAAAGTAACCAGAATCCAGGCGAGTTTTTGTACCCAGCTAACCGGCGTATTGGTCAACCCATCGTAAAACACAAACGCTACCGAGAAAGCGACCAGGATGAACCATAGTAGGATGACACCGTTTAGCATTTTATTTTCCTCAATCTTCTAAGGGTAGGATAGCGAATTGAGATTAAGCTTGAATCCCGTTTTCGAAAAGCGTTCGAGTATCGGCTATTGATGCACTATAAAATTCAACACTGGTTTTTTATCCTATTGGAATATTCTGTATGGGCTTTAACGCGCCAACTTCGATTTTTATCGCTAACCAAAAGGGTCACCTTTTAGTTAATCTGTGTCAATAGCCTATACAATATCCTGTCATACCAATCATCAACGCTGGGTAAGAGGTTGTCGAGGTGCATTCAATTTATACGGGATCAAGTACTGATATTGTTGAATCAATTCTGGTCGATTGGCTGGAACCCCAAAGTTCCTTGAGTCCTTGGGCAGCCAGCGGCTTGAACAAAACATTGGTTCAATAAACCCACTGCCTAAATGATCAGCGAATTAGCCTTCCCCAGCCTGGCTTTGACCGCGCTCCCATGTGCTGGATTGATCATTTCCGGTATGTTCGCGGCGAATCGAAATATCAGCAAATCATTGCTCAGTAAGTATCAACATATTGCCGCCGGAATAGTTATTTCCGCCGTATCCTTAGAACTACTTCCGAGTATGCTCAATGCAGATTCGTGGCCAGGCATGACGCTAGGTTATTGCTTCGGTGTGGCAACAATGCTTGTGGTCAAACGATACGCGGAACAGTTGGGGAATCGTATCCCGATCGGCATTGATTTATTCGTGGACGGGCTTTTGCTTTCGATCGGTTTTGCTACCGGCGAGAAAGGCGGTTTGTTACTGCTTGCCGGACTCACGCTGGAGACAATTTCATTGGGCTTGGTAATCGGTCCGCCAATAACGGCACAAGGAAAATCCCGTTTCCAGGTACTAAATATGTTAGCCGTTCTGGGACTGGTGCTAATGGCAGGTACTGCATGCGGCAATTTGATACCGCTGGCAACAGGATTTTGGTTTGCAGGCGTACTCGGCTTTGGTGTCGCTGCCTTGTTGTTTCTGGTGGTAGAAGAATTAATATCAGAAGCCCACAAAACGGAAGATACAACGCTCACCACCACTTTATTTTTTATTGGTTTTCTAATTCCTTTACTGTTGGGACAAATTACATCGATCCCGTGATCAAATACAAGGTGCTTTGGTGAATCGTTTAATTTAATTGCTAAATTTGCAGATTGAGCTTCTACTAATACCGTCTGTTGACGCCCATCGACAAGCTCATGCTAATCACTAACGTTATAATGGTCCCGCCAATATGACGAAGATACGAAGAACTTCCTCTAAAAGCTAATTGAGTGAAAAATAAGTCTAGCACTAATCTTAGTGTCCAATTAGAAAAGCCGATGTAGCCAACGAAATAAGACAATCAGATAATGGATTATCCAGTTAATATCATTTTGGCTTAGATCGAGACAGAACTCATCTGTTGTCTTGGTTGTCGCCGTTAGGAAAAAAGCGTACGATTTTGAACAACATCACAAACTAATAAATAAAAGCGAGGGGTGAGCGCGATGTTGTTAACTTATTTAAGGTGGAGTCAATCGAAGTCCCTGTTCACGATGTTTTTTGCCTTAGTGGTCAGCAACCTTGGCATCTCTCAGATGGTCAATGCCGGCAGAGCCGTGCAAAATCCCTCCGCACAAACTGCAGCGGAACCGGCGATCACAATTCCGCGCGAGGGACAACTCATTAAGGCTGGTTCAATTCGCATTTGCGCGCGCGGCCTTTACAATCACTTCAGAGTGCTTGCCGGTAACCGAGACGTTACCAGCACATTTCGCCGAAAGGGTCGCTTGTGGTGTGCTCGCTTGCGTCGAGATACCCACGTCGAGGTCGGCTCGAACCGCTTAGTGATCGAGTATCCTTCGTCCGATGGGCCGCGCTACATCGCCCGGACTTTCGTGATCGGTGAGCGCGTGCCAGGTTCGTTGCAGCTAATCCCCGAGTCCCTCAGCGATTCTTTGCTACACCTGCGCATTGAAGGGCCTGAAGAACCTTTCGAAGCAGTGGAGATCAAGCTTAATGGACGCCGGGTCGAAACCGCCGATTGGATCGTCGGTAAACGAACGCCATCCACGCAATGGCCGCTTGGCGCGCAAGGTTTTTCGGCAATGTTTGGTGCGGATAATGGGCTGAGACACGGGTTCAACCGTCTGAAGGTCACAGCCTACCGTAAAGATGGGAGCTTCGACACGGCCCGCCACAAGGTGTTTATCCCGTCGTCGTTTGCGCTAGTGTCGGCCGGTGTAGGAGGAAGAATACCGGTCGGCCGATCAATTGCGTTGGCGGGGAGCGTGAAGCGCCCGCGTCGCTATTTTCATAGAAAAAAGATTGATTTGCGATGGGAGATCGTCGATGCCCCCGAGGGTTCCACGGCCGAACTCAGCGATCCCCAGGCAACCGAGCCGACCTTCGTTCCAGACGTCCATGGTTCGTATCGATTCCGGCTCATTGCCCAGGTCGGTTCGCGATCGCTACGCACAACGATGGATGAGACCACGATCCAAGCGAAGCTGTCGGTTCCACCGATCGGGGCACCCATTACGACGATTACCAAAGACGGCGGAATCTTGGTGGGTGACACTCTCTATCCTCCCGAGGGTGCCAATCCGTGGGTCCAACTCCTCGTTCTCGATCGACGCACTCTCGAAGTGATCAGTAAAAAGACATTTTCAGCCAGCGGCGGTACGGTATCACTATCCGACGTCGAAATCCTCGAAGACCTGGTACAGGAGCAGAATGCCTCCCACCTGGTCGTGGTGAGTGGCGGCGGACGGGCGATCCAATTCGAGCAGGGTTTACCGGTCGTAGATGCATTGCAAAATATGCTGGATTCCGCCGGAGCACTGTTCGAGCCGAATAGCGGAAGACTATTGGAACACCTCAAGCGGGGAACGTGGTCGCTGATCGGTGTACCCGGCGTGGCTGGCTCCGGCCATCTCAATCTCTTTGGCCTCGACTACGGACTCAACGCCGGCGACAGCAGCGAACCAGGCGCACTAACCGGATACCTTCGAGAGGATGCGTTTGACAACTACGGGTTTGCGTCCGCTGCGTTCGACACGATTGATACGCAGGCATCGGGCTCAACAGCACGCCAAAACGTGATCGAAATCGGATCACAAAAGTATCTCTCTGGTCTGCTTGGTGGTGTGGGTTACGCCGGGTTCCATGTCCTAGTCCTCGACAATCGGCTGCAAATGCTACACAACGAAACCTATCAGATGAACCAGGGTGGGACCAACAACGCAGCACTGGTCAACTCGATGCGATTGTTGCTCGACTCCGTCGCTCCCGGTCACTTGGTCGTCGTGCAGAGCATCGGCACACCCTTCGGATTCGGACCCAGTTGGGTGGTCGATGGCCCGCTGTTCCGCAACGCGTTTGGCGACAACTACAATATGATCGTGCCGCGCGCACCATCGCTGTGGTACGACGCGGCTGGATTTGGGCAGTCACTGGCAGGCGTGATCGGCTCGATCGGCGGGGCGGCCGCCCATGATCATTTCGCCGCATTGAACAGCGAGAAACGTACCGACGGATACACCCTGATCGCCTCGATCGGCCAACTGGACGGCTTCGGTTTAGTCACCACCGACCTGGAACCGGTCCCCCTGGATCCCGTTTCACATCCGGTTTCGCAGGTCGGCTCGATCGCGAAAAGTACCGCCCGGGTCGTGGGCACGCTTCGCCGCGACCGGCGTGCGCTATGGCACGTTTTGACACCTGCCGAAAGCAACAGTTTCGAAAACGGAGCCGTCGAAACCGTGCTCTATCAACCCGAAACCGCCTGGCCGCTCTCGACCAATACCGATGATAATAACGCCAACTGCTATATTGCATCACAGTTGTTCGCCGGCACAGGATTGACTGACGTTCGAACGGCTTACTATGAGGCCAATCTGACCGCAGCCGAATGGAATTCCAGACTGCCTGAACTAACCGCACTTGCGTGGAACCCCACCGCGACCTGCCCGTCCACGAACCAAACCTTTACAGAAAGTGCATTTAACGCAGTAAAATCGCAACTCGAAATCGAATTTAGCAAGGTCGCCGATGTGACCTCGTTGGCCGCCGACTGGACTGCCATCTTCGGTGACGCCACGACTACCGGCTACATCGATTTGCAGACCATCGCCCACACGGTTATCGGTAACATCGAACGCATCGATACCTCGGCGCAGGGTACGGTCAAAACCGAGGCTATCATTTCTGATTCTCTTCAGATTGCCGGCGGCCTATCGTTCGGGATCCCCCCGGCCAGCGCAGCGTTCGGTGCAGCCTCAGGGGTGTTCAGCCTGCTCGCCGATACCAGCGGAAACGAATCTGGAAGACCCTCGCTCTCACCTCTCGAAACAGAAGTCGCCACACTCGGCCAAAATCTTGTATCTCGGTACCAGGAAGTCGGCTCGAACCTCAGGCAAATCCAGGCAATTCTTGTCAGCGACTGGGGCAAACTGCAGCAAGCTGACAATTTTACTGCCGCCTGGTCACCCAATAGTGTCAAGATGACTAGCACGCTGACACTCAGCTCCAAGCAGGAATTCTATTCTGCCCTCCTTCCGACAGTCTACATCCTCTACTATGTCGCACCCGAGTTCATCGGTAACAAATTCTTTCCCTGGAACCTTACCTGCCAGGGAAACGGGAGCGCGACGCATCCGTTTGGCCAATCGAACAGGACACCGTCGGCGTGGAGCACGCCAGTGGTTATTAGCGAGGGGCCCCAACAACCGAGTATCAACTTCCTAGGCATCAACACGGCAGCTGAAATCGACGGCGGGCAACTGAATAGGAATCCGGATCGCCCCGACCTTGCTAACATGGGCGGCGATAACCTGTTCCAACCGCTCTCCGCAGATGTTGGAACCGCGCTCGGGATGAATAAGACCACCCTTTTTGCCGACCCTCGCTTCGTCACCCGGTGGTTTTGGTGCATTGAAATTGAGAATTGAACCTGAACAAAGGATTGCTACACAATGAAATGGGATAGTTGGAATACCGTTTGGAGGATTTGATGTTGGAACGGCATGTTGGTCGACTCCACCGCGATTCTCTGTTGGATCCGCAAACTGACAATAGCGAGCGGCGAGATTTAGAACTGGAATTAACCGCGGTCGGTGAATATTGCCGCCGTATTTATTTTCAACACGTTATTAGCCATATAAACTACCAAAAATTCTACTAAACCCGCCTTATTGGGCTGGAGATAAATCTACCCGTGTAGATATTACCGCGGCGACCATGCTAAGCGAGTTGACATTGCCGGAATCGAATCCATAGGCGTGGAAAGACATCATCAAATTTTCGGCATTGGCCGATTTAGTTAAACCTTGTGACAGCCATCCGACGACCCGATGGATCAGAAAATTATATGATCAACAAAAAATCCATCATGATACTTCCGATTCGGTGGACCGACTGGCCTAGAATCAATAACCGGTGTCCCTACTGGTGTAGACCGCAGATCAATGCGGGCTAAATTTTGATTACCATCGCAGATACCGAAGGATTGAATTTACAGATTGCGCGATCAACAGACTATTAAAATATTGATCTAGAAAGTTTGGCAATATCGGAGTAATTTCGCCAAATATCATTTGCGGAAATGATTAATCGATCATACCGACACCAACGAACTTAAATCCCGCTTAAAGTGCGTCACCCCTATCCTTTGGATTGTTTTCACACAAGCCAATTAAAGTTGATATTCTCTTTTATGGAAAAAATTGGGCAAGGTTTACAATTTAATGTTTATTCTTATGGCAGCAAAGTCATTAAAAGACCCACTTCAAAATTTCAAATGTGTTCAAAATTATTACTTTGGACTCCAAGCTTGTGGATAAGACCCTTTAAATTAAAAAATGAATTGGTTAAGGAAATACAACGCAGAAAACATTCAATTGAAAATATTCAAAGATTGAATATTGATTTGGAATTATTGGGTCACCCCATTTTTAGAAAAAATGAAATCGAGCAAGATTACGTTAATGTCTTGAGAAGTTATTTGAATGAAGAGTTTAGTCAATCTAAGATTTGGGTCGATAAATTTATTGACTTAATTTTTGAATGTTGGAAATATGGGTTTTCTGAAAATTCTTTTAATCTAACGGCAAATAACGGAGTCGATAAATTTGGAAGAGTCGTCATTATTGATATCGGCGAACTTACTTTTGAAAAAAATGATGTTGAAAAAACAATTAAAATAAGGGGATGGGAAAATAGTTGGTCGTTTTATAGCGATTTAAAAAAAGAGATCAAAGAATATTATCAAGAACAAATGAAGTCCCAATTGACTTTAAAAAATTTAAATAAATATTGGGGAGTAAAAATATAACCAACTAATATTTATCGAAATAACTAGGCGCGTAATAACGCGAAATTCATTCTACGCGAGTGGCAACTATAAGACTGTAACAAAATCTATGTAACTGCCCATCATTGAACCCGGTAACGGGTAAGGATAGGTACTATGATTAAGAAAGAATTCCAGGCAATTTTCAACCCGAAGGAGCCACTCAAAACGGAAATTTAATCTTACTTCGACCCCTATTATTCCTCGCCGATTATCGACCTCGATTATTCTAAAATGACCTTAAGGCTAAGGCGGCGATCATGCCAGCTCCTGCTGGATGTCGTTGATCAGTTTCTGACATTTGGCTTGCTAAATTGCGTCGAAAATTGACCCAGTATTTGCACTGAATTTTGACCCGCCTATTCGAGCCAGATTATGGTTCATTTTTACGGATTAATGTTTTATTTTTTCTCCTTGTTACAGGTTGAATGTCTAAATCGGTAGATGTCATTGCCGGTTTCGATAATATGACAATGATGCGTCCCCGAGTTCGATAGAGTCGGTGTTTGCTACGGTCCGTTTACGAACGACTCGAACGAAAAGCTGTGGCGACAGAAAAACAACACTGACAACGGCCTACAAATTAATGTCAACTGTCAAGAATAACTGGAATCGACTACGGGGCTATAAATTACTGGCTGATGTCGATGAAGGTGTCAAATTCAAAGATGGGGAACGTGTAGAATTGGATCCATTACAGGGTACTACCGAATCAGCCATACACCAGAATTGACTATAGCTCAATAAGTTCAAGGGTCCAGTCTTTACTTATATTATCATATTTCCGCGCTAAACCATGTTCTTCTACCATAGCGAGATTTAAGCGCCGGATAGTTTGTGAAACCGTGCAGTAATTGCCAACATTGAATTTTTTAGCAATTTCTGTCAGCCGCATTTGCCCTTGGGTCTGACATAATTTCTCGGCCATCCAACGCACATAATTTCTCGGCTGACGTCTCCGGACAGACTTTAATATGGTTTGTCTGTCACAGCCAAAATTTTCTTGCACCGATTGGAGAATAGCCTCTACCCCAATCACTGGCCTTGTTTCTTTCTCGACCCGCTCACCAGAAAGGTCTACACCCACTAGCGCATTTTCTCGAAATAGCTTATCACCCAATATAGCGGACATCCGGCCCGACCCATAAAACTTGTCTATTTCACTATCGTTCCCCCTATCCACAAATGTTCGGTACGCTTTGTAGGGACGCTGATTGATACCGCAGTAAATATCGCGTTAAGACGGCTTAACTTAGTGCCATTCGGGTCTGTCCCTTGTTCTTCTCTACAAATTTTTAGATGCTGTTTATTTTGCGTTTACTCTGGTTCAATATCGGTTGGCGCTCAAAAAGGCCTTCAATTCCTTTTCGAAAGCATTTTGTATCAAAGTTTTGCAAGCTGGCAATAGCCCCTTTGAAGAGTACGACTATAATCTGGACAAGAATTTCTTAGCCGTATCCAGTGAAAGCGGATGATAGTACAAAAAACCTTGCACCAAATCGAAATCAACTCTATTAAACCATTCGCAGTTTTGGTCAGAATCAACGTTCTTCGCGGTCAATGTCAAACCAGCCTGTTTTGCCGATGCAGCCAGAGCTACTAATTTGTGCGTATCATCCGAACTGTCATCAAATTCCGCACAATCGATCTTGATGCCGTTAAATTGATACTTTTTTAAATCCTCTATTTGAATAGATTGCTTCGCGGGAACTTCCGCTATGATTTTGATCCCAGAAAGTGCCAATTTATTCATTTTTTCAAGCAAATTATCCGCGGGATATTGCAATATTCGGGTTGGCACTTCGATCTGTAGATTAACACCAGAAAATTTATTTCGCGCCAGTATAAGTTCCAGACTGTCGACAAAGCCCGCTTCGCAAATTTTTTCAACCGAAACATTGACTGCTATTCTCAATTCCTTTAGGCCAAACATTGACAAATCGTCAAAATCGCTGCAAACCCGTTTTATTACCCAATCGTCAATATGCGGCATCAATCCGTATTCCTGCACCATGGGTAAAAATTCATCTGGAAAAATTAGGCCTTTGGACGGATGCTGCCACCGAAGAAAAGTTTCCAGACCGACGACAAGCTTCTCATCCCTACTCATTATCGGCTGGTACGCGAGCAATAATTGATTCAATTCCAAGACGTCGAATAGAGCCCCCTGATTTGCGTCGTCATTGTCCGACTCATGTTGGGTCGAATAGAAACAATATCCATTTTTACGTCCTTTCTTAACCCTGTACATAGCCGAATCGGCGCGCTCTATAAGGCTGTCTTTAGAATCACCGTCTTTTGGGTACACCGAAACCCCGATACTCGCGGTAATAGAAAAACCTTTTCCATCAATAATCAATGGTTTACTAATATTCCCGAGAATTTTATCTGCGATAACTTCGATTTGTTCGATGGACCCAATATGCGGTAGCATCAAAATAAATTCATCGCCGCCGAATCGGGCTAATGTATCACCGGCTCGCAGTCCGCTGCGCAAACGCTCGGCAAACATCTGTAACACCTTATCACCGGTGCGGTGACCTAAAGAGTCATTAATCTCTTTAAATCCGTCCAAATCTATGAACATAACAACCAGCAAATGGCCATGACGCTTTGCGTGATCTAATGCTAAATTGAGCCGATCGGTCAACAACCACCGATTGGGTAGCCCCGTCAAATTATCGTGATACGCCTGAAAATTGGTTTTGTCTTTGGATTCATTACGCAGTGAAATCTCTCGTGCTACGCCTAAAGTTCCCCGTTCGGTCTTAGTACCTTTCGCGAAATTCGAATAAACGCCAATAGAATTTAACTCAATATCAACTATGCGAAAATCGGATGCATTAGCAACCAAATGACCGCCTTTACCCCTAAGCTTAACCTTTAAATTTCGCGTGGCTCTATCATCCGAACGTCGCTCACTAAACGCATGCTTCGCTGAATCCATATCACTTTCGCAAATGATGGTCGTGAAATGTTTACCGACTAGTTCCCCGGTCGCATACCCCAAAAGTGGTTCGACCCGTTTATTGACAAATATGAACTTACCCGATTTATCCAATAAATAAATGAAATCCGGAAACTGATTTGAGAGATAGCGGTGCAACCGCTCGGATTCTCTAATTTTTTGGTGTAAGACCTTTTTTTGCTCGCGTAGCATTTGCCTTTTTAAGACATCGGCTACGGTATTGAGAAGCTCGTGAGGATTAAAGGGTTTGCGGATGAACGCAACAGCTTTGTGTTTTAAAGCGCTGATGGCAGCATCGATATGGTTGTCCCCACTCAACACCACGATCTCGGTGGGCAACCGGCTATTGTTGATGTAGTCCATCACATCATGCCCTGTCATGCCGGGCATAATTAGGTCCAATACGCAAAGATCAAATTCTTGACGGCTCAGGCAGTTAATCGCGTCGCCGCCGCACTGGGCAGTTGAGATTGAATAATTTTTGGGTGCAAATAATTGCCTCAGCGTTTTCAGCATATGAGGCTCATCATCGACGAGCAATATCCGTGGGTTTTGTTCCATAATGGAGGAGATCGTCTCCAGTCGCTTAAATTTTCGGTAGCAATACGCGAAAACTTGTACCTTTACCTACTTGTGTTTTGCAATGGATTAGACCGTCAATTTCGGTCACCAGATTTTTAACGATAAATAGACCTATTCCGCGCCTTTTTCCCTTGACGCTAATCTTGGGCAAGAATAATTTATCCATGACCTCCTGCGGAATACCTCGCCCCGTATCGGCAACCACAATTTCCGTATACTGTTTCGCTTGCACCATTACATTTGCCTTAGTCGTAATTTTTATTTTACCGCTATCTATTATTGACTCAGTCGAATTCTTTAATAAGTTAACCAGAATCTGCTTTAACGCGTCCGAATTAACCGTAATATTACCCACCTGATCGCTCGGTTTAAAGATTATTCTTACTCGATTGGGAATAAAATACGATTCTTGGTACAAACTAATCAAATCTGAAATTATCGCGTTGATACTAATAACTTCATTGGGTTCTTTAGGCTCTTCAGAAGCGTCTGAGATTTGAGCAATTATTCTCCCAATACGATCGATTTCCATGCCGATTATATTCAGTTCCTCGCGATGCGCACCTTCGGACTTAGAATCTAATATATCGATATAGTTTTTCAGTATACAAAGTGGATTGCTAACCTCATGAATCAGGCTGCGAACACGGTCCGGGTTTAGGTCACGACCCAACGTAATCGCACGATCCGTTTTAGTTTTAGTCCGTAAGTAAGCAAAAGCGGCACCCGCAATATGACAAAATTCTTGTAGCATTTCCGAATGGCTCATTGCATTCGTCAAGTCATAATCCCGCACGCCAACAACCAATACAGCGAAAACGTCACTATTATCGCAAACAGGTAAACAACGTATGCCGTCACTGGCACAGAGACGGGCAACTCTGCAATCTACAAGACTGAAAGAAGGTTCAGACTTGGTCAATATACTTTGCACCTGGGTTTTCTGTCTAAAGCACTGAGAGATTGCACTGCTATCATCCTGGGTATTGACATCAACAGGCGTATCTCCATTGCGTTTACGACCGACTACTGCACTCATTAAGATCGAACCCTCATCATTCGGCATGAACAATACAACTTGTTTATACCCAAACAAAACGTAGGCACTGACTTGTATGATATTGATCAGTTCGTGTTCCGATTCCGCGGAGCCTATTAATAAGCGAATCGAATCGATTCTCGCCTGATCACGAACCAAATTGGAAAGCTCACCGGAAGAATTTGCAGAAAACCCAGTCCGAAGGTCTGTCTTGTTTGCCGTTTCACAGCCAAAACCCGCATCTAGCGGCCTCCTGTATTCCAAGTCAATAGACATCGAATCTGCGATCTCCGATACCTCGTTATCGGTTTCGCATATAAATTTATTCAGAGTTTCATTACTCAATCTAAACATACGATCTGCGATGTCGTAGGCATCAACACTGTGGGTATACGAACTGGATACCAGCCGCCCGGCCAAAAAGATGATCTTGACTAGTAAATCCGCTTCGCAAATTTCTTCGAAAGGGTCTTGTTGGCTAGATATCGCTTTGGCCACAACCGACCGCAATTTCCATTGGTCAACCAGCCAAGCTCCGGCATCACAGCGATTAAATCCGAACTGCTTTGTTTCCTGCAACAATAGGTCAAAACCCGACGCCATCTGGGAACAACTATATTCAGAAGAAAAATTACTGGCGATGACTAACTCACCTACATTGTGCAACAGCCCGGCCATATAGGCCTCGTCAACCATTTCATACCCGACAGATTTAGCTAGGATTCGCGCCATAACCCCACAGCGCAACGAATGGTGCCAAAACCGCTCTAGATCGATAACATCTCCGAGATTAACACTCCCCATTACCTGGCGAATTGATGTAGTGATTGCAATCGCTTTGACCGTTTCAATACCCAAAGCTACCAAGGCTAACTCTATACTCGCCAGTGGGCGTACCGGAGACAATGTGGACGAATTAACGACGGTCAGAATCTTTACCGTCAGGGCCGGATCTTGCTTGATTATTTGCGCAACGCGATCATAGGTTGTGCAATCTCGATTGCACGCCGCAATAGCTTCGACCAACACGCGGTCTAGCGAAGGCAAACGATGAGTATCAAGCTTTTCGAGTAGCTTTTCCGAAGGTACTGGCATGTGGTGACTACTAACCGCGAACAAACAACTTGGCATGATAATTCCAATTTATAAGCCAAAAATGCGCGTATAGCTTACACCAAAATAGGCATATACCTTCTATTTTTTGTCAGCATTTACCGACAATTTAATTTAAATATCATATTATTCAGTAACTTCCCTGAATATACTTTTCCAATTCCCGAATCTTAAACTCTTGCTCCGAGATAATTTGCTTGACGATATCACCTATACTCACTATCCCAATCAAATTCTCGTTCTCCAATACGGGCAAATGGCGAACTCGTTTTTGTGTCATCAGCGCCATACAATTTTCAACCGAATCTACCGGTGTAACATAAACAACATTGCTAACCATTACGTCCCCTACCAGGGTTTGTCTGGACGATTTACCCTTCAAGATAACATTCCTGGCATAGTCCCGTTCCGAGAACATACCAACCAATGCTTCCTTATTAAGAACCAACAATGCACCAATATTTTGCTCCGCCATCAACTGAAGTCCCTGGTAAACTGACGTATCGGGTGATACAGAGCAAATATTAATTGGTTTAGACTTTAAGATTTGTTTGACAGTATTCATGACTTTATCCCCGTTTTTTTGATGGACAGAACTGGTTCCCATTCTTCTCGTTCACGCCCGTGCTTGGCTATATTCAGACTTTTAGAATCACACAGAAATTCATTCTTCAGACGTTATTATTTGAAAGAGTCCCCACATCATTGCGTCCGTTCAATCCGGCTGGGACATCAATATCATTACCTCCACAGTCAATTTACCCACTGCCATCATCAAATCGTGGATCAAAAATTGGCAGCCCCATTCGTCAAATGTAACAAATCTCCAAATCGCGGAATTAGATAAGCATACGGAATCACGATAAATTGGAGCTTACTTCTTGTCCCGGAGCATTCCTTTCAAATCGGCAAAAGGTCTAAATGTAGCGACAGATTCTTGTTCATTCTTGATGCTTGTAGCGCCGTACCTTGCATCCTCAATATAACGTTGATGTTCATTATCGTGACAATACAGGCAAAGCAGTTCCCAATTACTACCATCCAATGGATTATTGTCATGATCATGATCACGATGGTGAACGGTGAGTTCTCGCAAATTCTCTCGGGTGAATTCCCTACGGCAACGCCCACAAATCCAAGGGTACAGTTTTAAGGCCCGCTCTCTATAGCCCTGCTCTCTCAATTCCCGATTGCGCCGAGCTGCCGCGACAATTTCATCACCACCACCCGGATCTCGATTGCCACTATTAGACTTCATAGACGACCTCTATAAAGGTATTGATATCATAAAACGAACTTGGAAAATAAAGCTTAACACGGCTGTTCTATGCAGGTAAAACGGTAGAAATAGATAGATCATAAATCACACCATTCGTGGCTCCCGATCAATTTTTCTTTATGCCAATGGAATATCTCAAGATCTAAGCTTTGCAGGATAAATTACCCGTTGCTTGTTCACACTCGATTGATTGTATTGCAAAAATACATGACCAAGGATTTGCTGCGCGCACCTTTGAATTTCCCATCTGGTTGCTGTTGTAAACCTTTTTTTTCAGACCAAACCGATTAATTCAACTCCGTTGGTTTTCTTTACAAGCGGCATCGATAACGCCCACGTAGAATAGTTAAGTAACTGTTCTTTAAAAAAATAATTAAATTGGCGAGCTATATGCTAGATCTGTTGCAAGCGTACGATGAATACGCAGAAAACAATTTAAAAATCGCGTAGAAACTATAAGAACTCGAGTAACAACCATGTCATCAAACGAATTTGTGAGCATACTAGCAATCGTCTGCTTAATCACCAGCATAGCATTATCCGTTAGAGCAGAAGAATACCCTGTCCACGACCGAGTCACACAGGAATCGCAAAATCTGGACCAAGGACCGCCCCCGTAGCCACTACGTGGTTCGGTCCCGCCTAAAGCCTTGTGCACGTCGACAACAAAAGGTATGACAAGGATGCAAGCGTTCATTTATTCAACACCCTGCACAGAAGAATCATCGTTACTCCAAAGTTGCATTATTAAAGAACAGACGTCGACCAATAAACCTTCAGAATTTTATTCACGGCATTTGCATACTGTCTGGTCGCCAGTACTTCTAAGAAGCAAATAACTTCCTAAAAACGCATTGAGTCATCCATCACGGTTGATAGACAGATTCGCATTTAGCAAGCACCGACAAATTTAACCATCCAATCGCTACCGATATAGTTTATTCTGACTTTCCCAATTTAAGTTTCAATATCTTGTTGACCTCACCGGGGTTAGCCTTTCCCTGCGTGGCTTTCATGACTTGGCCTACAAAAAAACCTAGAAGCTTATCTTTACCCGAACGGTATTGTTCAACTTGAGTCGGGTTTGCCTCGATGACTCGATCAATAATCGCCTCGATCTCACCGCTATCGGTGATTTGCTTTAGCCCTTGTTGCTCGATGATCTGGTCCGCACTCTGACGACCATCCCACATTTGCTCAAAAACCTGTTTTGCCATCTTGCCCGAAATCGAATCGTCCGCAATTCGTTTCAGCAAACCGGCCAATTGATCCTCATCAATAGGGCTCGCTTTTATTTCCAGCCCCGCTTTGTTAAGCGCACCAGATAACTCAACGATCACCCAATTGGCGCACAACTTCGCATCGCAACCCGAGATTGTGAGAACTCTCTCAAAATAATCGGCAAGCTCACGCACTGAGGTCAAGATGGCGGCGTCGCTTCCAGTGAGTCCAAAATCCGATTGGAATCGCAAGCGTTTTTGATCCGGCAATTCCGGCAGCTGGTTTTTGACCTCGATCAAAAAGGAATCTTCTATTTGCAAAGGTAATAAATCGGGATCCGGAAAATATCGATAGTCGTTGGATTCTTCTTTGCTGCGCATCGGACGGGTTTCGTCCTTGTCCGAATCGTACAAACGGGTTTCCTGTACCACACAACCACCGCCCTCGATCAAATCAATCTGCCGCTCCACCTCGAAGTTGATCGCTTTCTCAACAAATTTGAATGAATTCAGGTTTTTGATTTCTGTGCGGGTTCCAAATTCTTTTTGACCCTTGGGCCGTATCGAAACGTTTGCATCGCAACGGAACGACCCTTCCTGCATGTTTCCGTCACAAATATCCAAATAACGCACCAATTCATGTATTTTTTTCATGTAGGCGACCGCCTCGGCTGCGCAGCGCATATCCGGTTCCGACACGATTTCCAACAACGGCGTACCGGCCCTGTTCAAATCGATACCCGATAATCCCTGAAAATCTTCGTGCAACGATTTGCCCGCATCTTCTTCCAGGTGTGCCCGGGTGACCCCCACCATTTTCTCGTCTCCATTGGCCGCTATATTCAAATAACCCTTGCCAACCACCGGCAGTTCGAATTGGCTAATCTGATAACCCTTGGGTAAATCCGGATAAAAATAGTTTTTGCGCGCGAATACGGATAGGGGCGCAATTTCCGCCTGTATAGCCAAACCAAACTTGATCGCCATACGCACAGCCTCCTGATTTAACACCGGTAACACACCAGGTAAACCCAAATCAACCGCACAGGCCTGTGTATTCGGATTCGCACCATAAGCGGTGGAAGCACCGGAAAATATCTTGGATTTTGTCGCAAGCTGGGCATGAATTTCCAGCCCAATTACTGTTTCCCATTCCATCCTTACACCTCGTTATTCAAAACCTTCCGGGGTACGCGCATGCCAGTCCGTCACAGATTGATACCGATGCGCAATATTCAGCAGGCGTTGCTCGGAAAAAAAGTTTCCGATGATCTGCATTCCAACCGGTTTTTGCTGGACGAATCCAACCGGAATTGACAGCGCAGGTATACCGGCCAAATTGACCGCGATGGTAAAGATATCGGACAAATACATACCAATAGGATCATCTACCTTTTCCCCTATTCCAAAAGCCACCGATGGCGCTGTTGGTGCAGCCAATACATCCACTTCAGAAAAGACTTTGGCAAAATCATCACTGATTAAACGCCTCACCTTCTGCGCCTTCAGATAATAAGCATCGTAATAACCGGCAGACAACGCATAAGTACCCATCAAAATACGCCTTTTGACCTCTGCGCCAAATCCCTCACCGCGCGAACGTATGTAAAGATCATTCAAATCTTTGGGCTCTTCACAACGGTGGCCGAAACGCACGCCATCAAACCGAGAAAGATTTGCAGAACATTCGGCCGGGGCAACAACGTAATAAACTGGTACCGACATATCAATATTAGGCAACGAAACTTCGCGAACTTTGGCACCCAGTTTCCTGTATTCATCGATCGCCTGATCAACTACCGTGGCAATTTCAGCGTCCAAACTCTCCCCGAAAAACTCTTTGGGCAATCCGATAGTCAATCCCTCGATACTGTCATTTAGCGTTTCCGTGTAATTGTCCACAGGCTGATTGACGCTAGTTGAATCGCGCGGATCAAATCCCACCATAGCTTGTAATAACATTGCCGCGTCTTCGGCCGTGCGCGTCAACGGTCCAGCCTGATCAAGGCTTGAAGCGAACGCGATCATCCCATAACGGGACACCCGACCATAAGTAGGTTTTAAGCCGGTAATACCACAGAACGCAGCAGGTTGACGGATCGAACCGCCGGTATCGGTGCCGGTCGAAGCTGGAGCCAGGCGCGCCGAGACGGCTGCCGCTGAACCACCCGAAGAACCGCCGGATACCGATTTGGCATCCCAAGGATTTCTGACTGGGCCGTAATAACTGGTTTCGTTGGAAGAACCCATGGCAAACTCGTCCATATTCAGCTTACCCAGCATCACACTACCGGCCGCACTCAATCGCTCGACCACGGTCGCATCGTAGGGTGCGACAAAGCTATCCAACATTTTCGAACCGCAACTGGTCTTTATGGATTGGGTACAAAATATATCCTTGTGTGCGATCGGTACGCCAGTCAACGGGCCACCCCGTCCCTGCGCCAATACCTTATCTGCGGCCTGGGCATCAGAAACCGCACGCTCATCAGTAACAGAAATATAACAATTCAATGCATCATTATGCATATTGATCCTGGACAAAAATGCCTCGGTCAATTCCTGACTACTAAATTCCCGTTGCCGCAAACCAGCTGAAATTTCGGCTAATGTTTTGTTATGCATGTTTTAGCTCGACTAGAAAAATAACTCTGTAGATACCATCACAATGAAATCAAGGACTAGTAGAAACGACATCCCAGGCGCGATAAATTCGACCAACGTTGAATCTGTCCATATTATTCAATAACTTTAGGGACCAGGTACAAACCGCTCTCAACTTGGGGTGCCTGACTTTGAAACAGATCTCGTTGATCTGTTTCGGTAACTTCATCCGCGCGCAATCTCTGTACTTGGTTTAGCGGATGAGCCAAAGGTTTAATTTCAGCGGTATCGGCCGTAGCCAATTGCTCGACTAAACCTAGAATGCCTGACAGATCCTGAGCATAGCCTGGTACATCCTCATCGCGAATATCTATACGCGCTAGCCAAGCAATTTTCTTGACCTCCTCATTACTCAACGACATTATAAAAAAATCTCCAATAAAGAAATAAATGGAAGAAACCTTTAATCAATTAGGTTATGCTATTCGTTATGCGGGCTTTGAATTCAGCGACCTAGTCAGGTAGTGACGTTCTGTTCACGAAATACTGAAAACGGAAATTTCAGAGATGCCCTAAATGTTTCAACTTTTTCAACTAAAACTTACGAAAAGCAGACTATCATACCTGATATCTTGCTCAAAACCCCAGCCCATTGTTAAAGTAACCCACTTTGTAATTGAGACCGACTAATATGTTCAAACGACTTCGCGGATTCTTTTCCAACGACTTATCGATTGACCTAGGGACAGCCAATACGCTGATCTATATTCTTGGGCAAGGCATCGTATTGAACGAGCCTTCCGTCGTTGCAATTCGTGAAGACAAATTGCGCGGCGCAAAAACTATCGCCGCAGTCGGCACTGACGCAAAAATGATGCTGGGACGTACGCCCGGTAATATCACCGCGATTCGACCATTGAAAGATGGCGTAATCGCGGATTTTACCGTGACGGAAAAAATGCTCCAGTATTTCATTCACAAAGTTCATGAAAGCAAATTATTAAGGCCAAGCCCTAGAGTTTTAATCTGTGTCCCATGCGGCTCGACCCAAGTCGAACGGCGTGCTATAAAAGAATCCGCAGCCGGTGCAGGTGCTCGCGAAGTGTACCTGATCGAAGAACCCATGGCAGCCGCAGTTGGCGCAAATCTTCCGGTAGAAGAAGCACGTGGATCTATGGTGCTGGATATCGGTGGAGGAACCTCCGAAGTCGCGGTAATCTCATTGAACGGCATTGTATATTCTGCATCGGTGCGCATTGGCGGAGACCGCTTTGACGAAGCGGTCATTAATTATGTTCGGCGAAATTACGGCACCTTGATCGGTGAATCAACAGCGGAGCGTATCAAACATGAAATTGGTACCGCATATCCGGGTAGCGAAGTTACCGAAATGGAAGTCAAAGGCCGCAATCTGGCTGAAGGGGTCCCGCGCAGTTTTGCGCTAAACAGTAACGAGATTCTAGAGGCGCTGCAGGAACCACTATCCGGAATCGTAGGTGCGGTTAAAGTGGCATTGGAACAAACGCCACCCGAGTTAGGTGCGGATGTCGCAAACAGCGGTATCGTATTGACCGGCGGCGGTGCGCTACTCAAAGATATTGACCGCTTGATTGCAGAAGAAACCGGACTTCCGGTGATTGTCGCTGAAGACCCGCTAACCTGCGTCGCCAGAGGCGGTGGCCACATACTCGAAATGTTGGACGAAAAAGGCGCTGCAGCATTTTCGCTGGAATAAAACCCGGCATAATAAACCCACCAAAAACCGCTAAGAGAACACCACTATAAAGCTCTTATTCGCCAAAGGCCCGTCGCTTAACACCCGTTTATTGGCTGCGGTTCTGGTGTCGATCACGTTGATCACAATAGACCATCGCAAAACCGAGCGCGGCCCACTTCGGTCTATTTTGTCCATGATTGTCTATCCCATTCAATTCATGGTTAGTGCCCCGACAAACTTCAAAGAAACCATTGGGACTTCCTTGGCCAGTTACAACGCGTTGAAAATCGAGAATGCTAAATTAAAAAGCGATATATTGGTCAATAAGACGCGACTATTAAAATTTTCCGCGCTGGAAAACGAAAATATACGTCTCAGAGCCTTGCTGGATAGTTCGTTTAAGCTGGGTGAGCAAGTTTTAGTTGCAGAATTGTTATCGGTAAACCTAGATCCATACAAACATACGGTAATGGTCGATAAAGGTAGTCGATTCGGCGCATTTTCCGGACAACCGGTGCTGGATGCAAACGGTGTTGTTGGCCAAGTATTACGGGCCAACCCATTAAATTCAGAGATCGTATTAATTTCTGACCCGGGCCACGCAATCCCGGTTCAAATAAATCGCAATGGGCTTAGAACCATAGCCGTCGGCAGTGGCAAAATCAACCGGTTAAACCTACCATTTCTACCCAACAACGCAGATATTCTGGTCGGCGATCTGATCATTACGTCGGGCTTGGGCGGCACTTTCCCGCAGGGATACCCAGTCGCAGTAATCACCAAGGTTGCACCTCAACCCGACAAACCCTTTTCTCAAATCGAGGCTAAACCATCCGCTCATCTAGACCGCAGCAGAGAATTGATGCTGGTTTGGAGTAATTCCGAACCAATTCCGTTGTTCCCTACTCAAAGCGATAACAAAACCGAAACACAAAACGAAAACCCAATAACAAATACAGATAAGACCGGGCAAAAGACGACTGAATCCAACCAACGATGAGGCTCACCAGCAACCATGGAAACAGTACAATCATTCTTAGCGTCGTGTTGGCTATGGCGCTGCGTATCATGCCGTGGCCGCGCGACACTTTAATTTTCAATCCGGATTGGGTCTTATTGGTTGTCATTTACTGGTGTTTGGTCACCCCAGAACGCTTCAGTATTGGATCGTCCTGGTTTGTTGGTTTACTCACGGATGTACTGACCGGACAACTACTCGGCGAATACGCATTGTCTTACGCAATCGTTGCGTACATTACCGTTAGATTGCACAAACGTTTTCGCGTTTTCCCACTGTCGCAACAATTTTTGTTTGTCTTATTTCTTTTACTGCTATCTCAACTACTAATTTATTGGAGCCAAAATATACAAGGCAATACCGGAATTGGATTATCCTACTGGCTACCCTCGTTTATTGGTGCAATGTTGTGGCCGTTGATATTTATCAGCCTAGAACACATCGGCTTTCGAACAAGACTTCGCTAAAAGAAGGCTTCTAATAACACCTCACCCGACTCTGCTCAAAATTAGCGACATTAAATTTATTACAACCCGTGCCGCGTCACATAAACATAAAAGACCAATACTTCGAGAACCGCCTGTTCTTGAACCGGGTCGTCGCTGCTTTTGTAGTCATTATGCTTTTGAGTATTGGGTTAATAGCCCGACTAATATTTTTACAAATTGGAGGACACGAACACTACACCACGCTGTCCAAAAATAATCGTATAAAAATTGCGCCACTGCCACCTACGCGAGGATTGATCTACGACCGGAACGGTGAGATTCTGGCTGAAAACATCACTACCTATAGTCTTGAAATAATCCCGGAACAGGTCGGTGACCTGGATAAAACGCTAGCCGAATTACAAACCCTGCTGGAAATTAGCGACGAAGAAATAGAACATTTTCACACCCTGCGAAAACGGCATAAGCGATTCACCAGCACACCGCTAAGACTCCATTTAAACGACGTCGAACTCGCTCGCTTTGCTGTCAGACGCCCACGCTTTCCAGGCGTGGATATTCATGCCCGGCTAGTACGCAACTACCCGTTTGCCGAGCTGACCTCACACATCGTCGGCTACGTCGGCCGAATCAACGTCGAAGAACTTCGAACTCTCGATGCTGCGGTATATCGAGGTACCCACCACATCGGCAAAATAGGCATAGAAAAAACTTACGAAACAGCACTGCACGGTAAGGCGGGCTACGAAGAAATCGAAACCAATGCGCAGGGCCGTTTGATCGAAAAAATCGGCAATGTCGCACCTCTACCCGGCACGAATTTACACCTGACTCTGGATATTAAATTGCAAAAAATCGCCGATGATGGGTTGGAAACCCACAATGGCGCGGTAGTCGCAATCGAACCTGAAACCGGAAATGTGCTGGTCATGGTCAGCAAACCTGGCTTCGACCCCAATCCCTTCGTCTACGGTATCCCTAAAAAAGACTACAACTTATTGCAAACATCGGAAGATCGGCCTTTATTCAATCGTGCGCTGCGCGGCAAATACCCACCAGGCTCCACGGTAAAACCGTTTATCGGACTGGCCGGATTAGAAAAGAATGTAACCACAATGAGTCAACAAACCTTTTGCCCGGGTTATTACCAATTACCCAAAGTGTCGCACCGCTACCGCGACTGGAAAAAATGGGGGCATGGCTCGATCAACCTAAAAGCCGCAATCACACAGTCCTGCGATGTATACTTTTATGATTTAGCCCACAATCTGGGTATAGACCGCTTATCTTCCTTTTTGGGCCAGTTTGGCTTCGGTAGCAAAACCCATATAGACCTGACCGGAGAAAAATCTGGTTTATTACCATCCAGAGCATGGAAGCGCCGGTCGCGCAACCAGCCTTGGTACCCGGGCGAAACGCTAATTACCGGGATCGGCCAAGGTTTCTTTCAGATCACACCATTACAACTGGCCAAAGCCACTGCAGTCATGGCAAATCGGGGTAAAATGGTCCATCCTCACTTGGTGAATAATATGGAACCCTACACATTATTCCCCAACTTAAGCGTCCATCCTGGTACTGATATATCGCTTTCGCCGACCAATATAACGAATATTATCAATGCGATGATCAACGTAGTTCATGGCCCGCGCGGGACTGCCCGCCGAATCGGAAAAGATATCGATTACCAGATCGCCGGTAAAACCGGAACCGCGCAGGTTTTTACCGTAAAGCAGGAAGAAAGTTACAAGGAGAGTGAGGTCGATAAAAAACTACGTGACCATGCATTATTTATCGCTTTCGCACCTGCGCAGCAACCGCGCATCGCAATCGCCGTCGTGGTTGAAAACGGCGGTCACGGCGGATCTGTAGCGGCTCCCATTGCCTCCAAGGTCATTAAGCAATATTTATCGGATAAGTCGTGAACTCAAATACTTACACACCGCAAGAACGCTTCCCATTGCCACCCGAACCCAGTGGCGGATTATTTCAGAAAATACATTTGGATCTACCATTGCTGGCGGGCCTATTGTTGTTATCTGGTGTCGGATTTGTCATCTTGTATAGCGCCGGTGGGCAAAAAATGGATTTATTAGTTCGCCAGGCTACCCGACTTGGCGTGGCATACGGCACAATGCTATTTTTAGCCCAAATCCATCCACGCCACCTGCAAAGACACTCACCGTTGCTATTTGTTATCGGCATCGGTTTTTTGCTGGCGGTATTGATCACCGGGGAAGTCGGTAAAGGGGCTCAGCGTTGGCTCAACTTGGGATTCTTCAGATTCCAACCTTCAGAAATGATCAAAATTTCCACTCCGATGATAATCGCCTGGTATCTGGCCGAGCATCGATTGCCCCCAACATTTAATATCATTGCTGCATCTTGTCTGCTGATTGTGATCCCGACCCTACTCATCGCCAAGCAGCCGGATCTAGGCACATCGTTACTGGTAGCAAGTTCCGGTGTAGCCGTCATTTTTGTGTCCGGCTTATCATGGCGGTTTCTATTCTCCAGCCTTATAGTCTGCGCAAGCCTAACACCTGTGCTTTGGCATTTTATGCGAGAATACCAACGTGCCCGTGTTCTAACCTTCCTCAATCCTGAAGACGATCCATTGGGCAAGGGTTACCACATCATTCAATCGAAAATCGCGATCGGTTCGGGCGGTTTACACGGCAAGGGTTGGTTGAATGGAACTCAAGCCCATTTGGAATTTCTGCCTGAACGATCGACCGACTTTATATTTGCGGTATTCGCCGAAGAATTCGGTTTACTGGGGTGCTTGGGGCTACTCGTTATTTATCTGCTCATCGTTAGTCGTTGTTTTTATATTTCGGTCCAAGCACACGACAGTTACACACGCCTATTGGCGGGCAGTCTATCCATTACCTTTTTCGTCTATGTTTTTGTTAATATCGGCATGGTCATCGGTGTACTCCCGGTTGTCGGCGTACCCTTGCCATTGGTAAGTTACGGTGGAACATCCATGGTCACCTTACTGGCCGGATTCGGCATTCTAATGTCCATACACACTCATAAACGACTATTACCAATATAGACATAAACTTATAAATGTTATTTAATCCATTTTTTCAAGTATGTGTATAATATGTCAATGACGCTTAATTGGTTGACCGCGCCTATGAAATCATTCGCAATCCACTGCACTCTGCTGCTAGCTTTATTTTCTATTTCCTGCAACGCCGCACCACTGACCCAACGACCCGAGGTCAATAGTTTCATTGAAAATATGGTCGTAAAACATGGGTTTAACCGCGAAGAACTAATCGCTCTATTCTCTAAAGTCCGAATCAAGAATAGAATTATTCAGGCAATGACACGCCCCGCGGAATCAAAACCGTGGCACGCGTATAGAAAAATTTTCATTACGGACCGTCACATCAACGGCGGCGTGAATTTTTGGCGCCAAAACAAAGAGGCATTGGCCAAGATCGATCAGCAGTTTGGCGTTCCCCCGGAAATCATCGTTGCGATTATCGGCGTGGAAACCCGATACGGTAACAATACCGGTTCGTTTCGAGTCATCGATGCGTTATCAACCCTGGCCTTTGACTATCCCAAACGCAGTAAATTCTTCCTTAGTGAATTGGAACAGTTCCTGATTTTATGCCGGGAAGAAAACGTGGAGCCTACAGCCCCGATGGGGTCCTATGCAGGGGCCATGGGCTTACCACAATTCATGCCCAGCAGTTTCCGCCACTACGCAGCGGATTTCGACGGCGATGGCCGGCGCGATATATGGGAAAACAATGCCGATGTCATGGCGAGCGTGGCTAATTATTTCGAAAAACACGGCTGGAAACGCGGCGGGGCAGTCACCTTCCCAGCGCGCATCGACGGTATTAACGCCAGCAGCTTGCTGAGTAAGGGATTAAAACCCGACAGTAGCGCAGGGAAAATGCGATCCATGGGGCTGAAAATCCCCGCCGACCTGAGTCCGAACACCGCAACAAAATTGCTAAAATTGGATAATGAATACGGACCCAGCTATTGGGTCACACTCGATAATTTTTATGTGATTACCCGTTACAACCACAGCTCGCTATACGCCATGGCGGTATTCCAACTTAGCCAGGAAATACTTTCGCGCCACAACGCCAGAGGGTCTTTTTAGCAGGGCAAGTAAGGAGTTTATTATATGCATAACTGCTTAACAGTCACGCGGACGCACCTCGCCACTACAAACGCATCCGGTTTCCTCAGTTCATTTCCTCGACTTGCCTGGCTATTGGTTTTGAGCGCAATGATCCATGGCTGCGCCCAAAAGGGCAACGTGACCATGGTTAACCCTTCCTCGCAATCTAGCGACTCTGCGATGATCGCCGACGCAGTACCCAAATTCGAGCCAACCAGCAAGCTGGGCAACCCCAGTTCTTATGTCGTTTGGGGCAAACGTTACTATGTGATGAAGCGTCGCGAGGGTTTTAGCGAAAGCGGCATTGCTTCCTGGTACGGTAAAAAGTTTCATGGGCGTAAAACCTCAAGCGGAGAAATTTACAACATGTACGCCATGACCGCTGCGCATAAAACCTTACCGATTCCGGCATACGTCAAGGTCAAAAATCTGCAAAACGGGCGCGAAATTATTGTTCGCGTAAATGATCGGGGTCCATTCCATCCAGGCCGCGTGATCGACCTCTCCTACGCTGCAGCAAAAAAGCTCGGCATATTACGCGATGGAACAGCACAGGTTAAAATCCTAGATGTTAGCGTAACTCAATACGACCACTCTGCTGAACAGACGCAACTTGAGCCCAAGCAATTTACTACAGACAACAATCTGTACATACAGATTGGCGCCTTTGCGGAACGAGACAACGCCGACCGGCTTTCCGACGATTTAGAGCACCCAGACCTACCTGCAATTCGGGTAACAGCCGATGACAGTTCAGATCCGGTTTTTAAGGTTCAACTGGGACCACTGCAATCTCTGACCGAAGCCAAGAGAATTATGGAATACCTGAACAAACAAGGTATTACAACCAGCCATTTAGTATTCGAACCATCGAGTCCTGTAGCACCCGTGATACAATAGGGCCGCGCTGTCTCCCGCAATTCAATAACTCCACATCTATGAAACTTCGTTTATTGCATTTTCTCCTCAGCCTTAGTTTTCTGTCGGCAACCGCCCATGCAGAAGGCAAAATATTGATCCCTGGGGCACCCAAACTCGCAGCCACTGCTTATCTGTTGGAAGATTTCAACAGTGGCCGAATATTGGTCGAAAATAATGCAGATAAACCGCTCGCCCCGGCAAGTCTGACCAAAATCATGACTGTTTACGTCGCGTTTCGCGAGTTAAAAAATGCGAACCTCGCGTTGGACGACCAAGTCACAATCAGCAAAAAAGCTTGGCAAATGGGCGGTTCCCGCATGTATATTGAAGTCAATCACCAAGTTTCCGTAGAAAACTTACTCAAAGGCATCATCATCCAATCGGGCAATGACGCTAGTGTCGCGCTAGCCGAACATATCGCAGGGGATGAGTCCACCTTTGCTCAGTTAATGAATCAACAGGCTGAACGCCTCGGTATGAAAAATACGCACTACATGAACAGTACCGGTTGGCCCAGTCCGGATCACTATACAACCGCAAGAGACCTAGCCACGCTGACACGCGCTTTGATCAAAGAATTTCCCGAGCATTATGCGTGGCATTCGACTAAAGAATTCACCTACAACAACATCACACAACACAACCGCAACAAGCTGCTATGGCGCGATGCCAGCGTCGATGGCGTAAAAACCGGCCACACCGATGAAGCCGGATATTGCCTGGTGACTTCAGCCAAGCGCAACGATATGCGCCTTATCTCAGTGGTGATGGGCACTCAGAGCGAAAATGCCAGAGCCAATCAAAACCAATCACTGTTAAATTACGGATTCCGCTTTTTCGAGACCCACAAACTCTACAATGCAAATGAATCGCTAACGGAAGTTCGAGTTTGGAAAGGCGACAAAAAACAAATGGTCTTGGGCTTAGCTGATGATTTATACGTTACAATACCAAGGCACCACTACGATGATCTGCAAGCTACCATGGAGATCGACCCATTGATAGTCGCCCCGGTCAATGCAGGGGAAAAACTAGGTGCAGTGAATGTTGATCTGGCCGGCGAACCAGTCGCGTCACAAGCATTGGTCGCGCTAAAAGATGTTCCCGAAGGTAGTGTTTTCCGCCAGTTATACGACAAAGCTTTGATGTACTGGAACGAATAAACCTGCGTTACATCTATCGGTATGAGCGCTAACGAATCCATACTAGAATTTCCATGCGACTTTCCGATCAAAGCCATGGGCCTCAATAACGGGGAATTCGAACTGTTGGTGGTTCAATTGATCCGTAGACACGCGCAAAACTTCAGCCAAGCCGCAGTTAGCAATCGACTGAGCAAAGGCGATAAATACCTATCGGTAACCGTCACCATCTGTGCGCAAAGCCAACAACAACTGGATGCCATCTACCAGGATTTGACCGACTGCGAAGCCGTTCTTATGGCTCTATAGTACAGTCACCCCGTCCCCATCAAGCCGCCATGGCTTTGACCACATCACTATAATCATTAAAACATTTTTGATAAAAATCCTGCTGCTTTAAGCGATTACGCCAAGCGCTAATTCGCCCGTATGGCCCCAGATGGATTGCGCTCAGTTCAGCCGGGTCCAGATTGGCCAGCAAATTGAAATCCGCCAGGCTTAATTCAGCACCCGCCAGATTCTCATTTTCCGATAATTGCTGTTCAACAATCGGCAAAAAGTTACCCAGAAACGCAGCGCCCTCTTCCATAGAACGGGGATCAACATCAAGCCCCATGGCCGGCGCTATAATCCTATTAAAATAGACTTTGATCATCGCGGCACCCACATGCATCGATCCAAAATCAATCCACTGATCAACCAAAGCACATTGCTGTAATTGTTCCGGATAAAGCTTGGAATTGCACTTTCGCGCCAGGTAACGGCAAATCGCATTGCTCTCGAACAATGCAAAATCCCCGTCCACCACAGCCGGAACCTTACCCGCCGGATGTACCTGCATTTGCGCATCGCTCTTGTGTTCGCCCGCAGCAAGATTAAGCGTCGTATAGTTATACTCCAAGCCCAAAGCATTGGCCACATAACGGACTTTGTTGGATGGAATCGATAAATCACTACCCCTAATTTCTAACATCTCTTTCCCCTCTATATAGCTGAAAAGTTAAAGAATCTCTGTTCAGTAAACAAGCTGTAGCATTAAATTACAACAGCAGCAATCAACCACTATTTATTACAATTCCGTTTAGCCATAGACAAGCCACGCACACTAATATTATGAAATAACCAATCGCCAAACAAAGACTGTTTTAGCATTTTACAACGATTCTGATAAAAAATATTTCATCAAAAAAACATCAATAGAAAATGATCCGTTGAAATCGAATATATCGACCCACGCTGCCAATATCCTAAATCTGTATCGATCCTTTAGACATCTACCACTCACCAAAAGGTCGATTCTGATAAACTAATCTAATGATTCTTGCCATCGAGTCAGAATTTAGCAAGAAACGCACCATCAACTATCTGGTAAATCAATAAAATCCTTAAGAATTTGTACTAACTTCACAGCTTGTTAGTATAATCCGGGTATGAAAATCCGCCGTCTAAAACAGGCCGACGCAACACGGACGGCGCATGTTATTTTTAAGTCGTTAACCAAACTCAACAGCCGCGACTATCCCAAGCACGTCATCGAAACGTTGGTTAAGCGCTATGCGCCTGACCAACTGTGGGCATCCAGTACACAATCGGAGATTTACGTTGCGGTCGATGGGGGACGCGTACTCGGCACCGCGTGCTTAATCAATGCCGGAATTTATTCGATGTTCGTGGACCCGGATTTCACCCGCCACGGGATAGGTAGCGCGTTAATGCAGCGTCTCGAACGGGCCGCATATAGTCATGGAAAGCGTTTGATCACGCTGACTTCCAGCGTGACCGCGGTCGATTTTTACCTGACTTGCGGCTATACCATTACGCGCAAATTGGATTCGCTTCGTACGGGGTGTCTGCTAGAGATGCAAAAAGCACTACAGCCCTGCTAACGATTTAATTAAAAGGGTAAAAATTTCTTTAGTATCCAAAATTCGCTAATGCTGTTGGACTCAATTTGGATAATTTATTGTATAAACGGGTTGCGGCCGCGTGAACCAAGCCGAACGATCACCAAGCACGGAAGTACTTTAAACAACCCCCGGGCGGCCTCTATCCTAATTGATGGAGATATTTCCGCGACCCTATTCTGAAACAGAATCGTCTCAGCGTTGTCCAACACGCAAACACAGTATTAACAGGACTTCTCCGGCGCATTTTGCGAGCCGGTTAGGTCCGAGCAACTCTGTACCAGCAAATCGAGGTAAGCAACATGACCCAAGCACATCATATAGAACACGCTGGCCATACCGACGAGCTGCGCGGCAGCCGCCGCCTGACTGGCTTTTTGTATCTACTACAAATCCTGGCCCTTGCTAGCGGCGGCATAACCCTTCTGATTACCGCGGGCATCAATTACGCGACCCGCAACAAAGTCCGGGGAACCTGGCTTGAATCTCATTATCGTTGGCAAAATAAAACTTCCTTGTTCACACTGGTATTAGCATTGATCGGCGGCTTAACGTTCCAGATGGGTATCGGTGGTTTGATCCTACTGGTCGCCATCACCTATTTGATTTTCCGGGTCTTCCGCGGTTGGAGCCGATGGAATCTTAACGAAGCCTTGGACGAATCCGAATTATAAGGCGGAAATTACCATTCCATCCACGGAGGGCTAAACACAGGACGGCGGCTTAGCGAAAGGCCCGTTGGATTATTGGGCTTTTCGCAGCTTGGATAAACTACAACTTGTGCCTGAATACTTTTATTTAGAATCCATCTCAATCGCAGCGGATGCCGTACATTGATATTGGAAGGCGCGTCACATCGGTAGATCTGCTGCGTGGTCTGGTCATGCTATTGATGGCACTGGACCACGTACGCGATTTCTGGAGTATCGCGCCGTTTTCGCCTACCGATCTGAGCCAGTCTACGCCAGCCTATTTCTTTACCCGCTGGATCACGCATTTTTGTGCGCCGGTCTTCGTATTTCTGTCTGGGCTCAGCGTCTGGCTGCACCGGCAAAACTATAAACTTTCCGCACCGCGCTTGTCCGGATTCCTGATTACCCGTGGACTGTGGCTCATCTTTATCGAGATCACTCTAATCAGCTTTGTCTGGCAATTTAGTTTTCAGTTATTGATTCTACAAGTCATCTGGGCCATTGGCTGCTCAATGCTCGTACTGGCGCTGCTGGTGTTCCTGCCCAGCACATTGGCAGGATTTTTCGGACTTGCTCTGATTATGTTCCACAACACGCTAGATGGAGTAATCGTCGATACGCCCAACTGGCTGGCTGGGCTCTGGAGTATTCTCCATGTCATGTCTACGCTTCCTATCCAATTCACCTCGTTTAACGGCATCGCCGTGGTTTACCCACTGATCCCATGGATCGGCGTAATGGCGTTGGGCTATAGTCTGGGGCCACTATTCGAGCTGCCCGCACACCGCCGCGACCGCCGCTTACGCTGGATAGGTTGCTGTGCCATCACAATGTTCGTGCTACTGCGGGGCTTCAACCTATACGGAGATCCTGGCCTAAGCTCAGCTGATGCGCCATGGAACGCTCACGGACGCAACGCGCTCTATGCATTTATGTCCTTTCTGAACACCAGTAAATACCCGCCGTCTTTACTGTATCTGTTGATGACGCTGGGTCCGGCCTTGTTGCTGGTGCCGCTATTGGAGCGCTGGCGAGGTACTGGCGCCAAAGTGGTGACCGTATTCGGCCGCGTTCCGTTTCTATTTTATATATTGCACCTATATCTGATTCACTTCAGCGCCAATCTCTGGCTAGGCCTCGAATATGGGGTATGGAATATTGCACCCTTCGACCCTTCCACCTGGCCACCCGGCCTGCAACCCAATCTGACCCGCGCGTATCTGGTTTGGGTGATTACTTGCTGGTTGCTCTATTGGCCATGCCGCGCATTTATGCGGTTGCGCCAACGTTCAAACAAAGCCTGGTTAAGTTATCTGTAAACAAACTCGCCACAGCTTCGCGTCGGGCCGGTCAGCGTAGCGCCCTCCCGCAAATTTCACAATTCGATTCAGGATTCGCCGCGATAAACACCGCCAAACATCTCTAAAAAAGCCTTCATGTATCAAAGTCCAACCGCGGTCTGGAATCTGAGACCTCCCCAGCACCCGGCGTATACGATTGTTTTAATGTAAAAAATATCGAAAACTGGCGATTTTTCGGCGCGGTTTTAGAATTCCGCACCGTTTGCATGCAACTTCAATTTATTAAATAGATATCAATAACTTGCAGATTCTCATTGAAAAAGTCGCGGCGCACGTTGATTTTTAAAGAAAAATCGCCTATTTTGAACGCCTCTGACCTAGTGCGAAGGGTGAATCGATGGGGTGCGCCGAAAATGACCGGATTCTCTTTTAGGTTTCAATAGCTTACGAATGTGCTGTTGGAATACCGACCGGGATGTGAACGGGTTTATTGGTTTGATGGCGGATAGCGCTTTACTTATCCGCCCTTTTTGGCGGGCGATGATGCGGTTGGGGCTGGCTGGTTTAATGGAGGTAACTTGATTTTGATCGGCAGTGGCTGCTAGCGAAATTCGGCTGCGTTATCTGGGCATTCGCGATTACATCGAGACCTGGCGCGAGATGCAGGCGTTTACCGATGCTCGGGACGCGCACACGGCGGACGAGCTTTGGGTACTGGAGCACACCCCGGTGTACACACAGGGCTTGAATGGCAAAGCAGAGCATATTCTTAACCCCGGTGATATTCCGGTAATACATTGCGACCGCGGCGGCCAAGCCACCTACCATGGACCCGGCCAGTTGATAGTCTACACACTGATAGACCTGCGCCGCAAAAACTTGAGCGTACGCGCACTTGTCAGCGCACTGGAAGACTCCGCAATTGACACCTTGAGCCAATATGGGCTGCAAGCTTCATCACGGCCAGATGCGCCTGGGGTTTATGTAGACGGGCGTAAAATTGGGTCCGTGGGTATCCGGGTAAGACGCGGTTGCAGCTACCACGGTATGAGTTTGAACGTGGCGATGGATTTGGCACCATTTGCCGGAATCAACATTTGTGGTTTTCCGACTCTGCAGGCCACCCAAATCAGCGCCCTGGACGGACCGGACAAAACTTTGGAAGTCGCGGTGCCGTTCGTTGCGCGGTTTGCGGATTTATTGAGTTGTCAGGTCGTCGCCTGACATTCCCAAGGAGTTTGATTCAGGATACACTTATAGTCAATGTCACGAGTATTATTCGACCACCATTAGTCAATCGCATCCTGGCCGCATGACCCACACACCGAACTACAATGCGCCTTCCCGCGCCACTCCGGAAAGCCACCAACGAAATCGGGACAAACTGGCTCGAATTCCGATTAAAGTAGTATCAGACACCCAGCCATTGCGAAAACCGTCGTGGATTAGGGTCAAAGCGCCGCTAGGGGATAAAATTCAGCACATCAAAAGAACATTGCGCGAACATAATCTTTATAGCGTTTGCGAGGAAGCCGCCTGCCCCAACTTGGCTGAGTGCTTCAACGGCGGTACCGCTACGTTTATGATCATGGGTGATATCTGCACGCGACGCTGTCCATTCTGCGACGTCGCTCACGGCAAACCGGGTATGCTGGACCCGGACGAACCGCAAAACTTGGCGGATACAATTTTCGACATGAAGCTGAACTATGTGGTGATCACTTCTGTCGACCGCGACGACCTCAAGGACGGTGGCGCTGGACATTTTGCCGAATGCATTGGCGCTGTGCGACAGGAAAATTCGGATATCAAAATCGAGGTCTTGGTACCAGATTTTCGCGGACGCATGGAACCGGCGCTGACCGCATTGGGTCAAAACCTGCCGAATGTACTCAATCACAATCTGGAAACCGTTCCCCGTTTGTATAAAAAGGCGCGACCCGGCGCCAACTACGAATGGTCGTTGCAATTGTTACAACGCTTTAAACAAGAACACCCGAAGGTTACGACAAAATCAGGCCTGATGCTGGGTTTGGGCGAAGAGATCAATGAGGTAGAACAGGTCATGCTGGATTTGCGCACGCACGGATGCAACATGCTAACCCTGGGGCAATACTTACAGCCCAGTCTGGAACACCTGCCCGTGGTGCGTTATGTCGAACCGGCAGAATTTGACCGGCTTGGCCAGGTTGGCCGAAAGATGGGCTTTTCCGAGGTCGCCAGCGGACCACTTGTCAGATCGTCGTACCACGCCGACATACAGGCAAAAAACATCGTCTAAAGAAGCTCTTGAGGAAATAGACCGAAACAAGAATGTTGCAAAACAAGCCCTTTTACAGACATCTTCTTAAATCTTGGATTTATGTTTTATGCCGTATGAATTAGGACGAGCGCTGCAAAATCTAATTTTGTCCTCTGCGGCACCGTTTCTTCTTATTCTGTTTGGACTATTGATTCGGCGAAAAACAGTGTCAACCTTGCTAATTACCAGCGGCATCCTTTTGCTATACCTGGCCGCGATTCCTGCGACTAGCAATATATTGCAGTCCATGAATCCGGTTTATGCAATCGTAGATCCAAAAAAGCTTGATAGCAAAGCCATCGTCGTCATTGGCGGCGGTACTTACAGAGATTCGCCGGAATACGGCGGCAGTTCAGTCAGTGGTTTTACATTAGAACGAATAAGGTACGCGGCTTGGCTGCACCGCCATAATGGGATACCGATTCTGGTTAGCGGCGGGCGTATTGGCACAGGACTACCAAGCGAGGCTGAATTAATGGCAAAAACCCTGCGCGATGAACTGGGCGTTCCGGTGCGCTGGCTGGAAACTGACAGTTTTAATACTTATGAAAACGCTGTTAATTCCGCAATAATTTTACGCAAACACGGAATAGAGAACATAGCGCTGGTCACACATGGCTTCCATATGCCACGCGCGCTGAATATATTCAGGAGTACCGGACTTAGAGTTACTCCGGCGCCAACCGTATTCACCGATAGTCGATGGGCAGATTTTTGGATCATTGAATGGATACCCAGCGGTCCAGCCGCGATTACCAACTGGCTGTTACTGAGGGAAATGATGGGTCGATTGTGGTATTCGATCCGCTATTCTTAGCACAGCTGAATATTTTCGATCAAGGCCGCCGCGCATATCTGCAGCGCAGACTAAAGGTATCTATAGAGGATAATAACGAAAAAAAAGGCTATGCAAAAAACTGCCGGGGTAAAGCTACGTGCCCCGGCTTTCTAGAGGAGGAAACTGTGATAAGGTAACTAAATCAATGGTGCCGGTATTCATCCAAAACTTGTACTTTGAGGAGTCGGACCGCAACTTTTTCACCGTACCAAAGCCCGGTGAATGGATCCTGCCATTGGGTTGTAGGCTGCGATAATCTGATGGTTTTGCGGCGCTTCCAACCATAACCCCACAACAACACATCGCTAAACCCGTGGTTAAAAAATGACTTTAGTTTGTCAAGCATGGCACTACCTCCTAATTGGAGAATTCGCCGTCCGGTGGCAAGTATCGGCACGTTACCCTTGCGCCATTAATTAAAGCATATGGCATGCCAGTTTTTATTTTACTCAAAGATAATCTCGCCAAACGCTACTACACAAGGCATTGACGGTTAATGTCAAACATGATAACCCCCATCTAGAAGCTTGTGAGACTCGATTAAACACCGCTATAAAAGGTCATAAACTGACACAAAACGTCAGCTTATGTGAGCCACATCGCAAAATCGGTCTGTATTTCAACGAAAAACAAGCGTTTTAAGCTTTATTATCGTTTTAATTGTTTTAACCTTAAGCACACCCGTAGCGCACCAAATTATCAACTGCAGTACCCAGAACAGGGCGGAAAGGCATCGATGTCTAATGATAAAATGAGCACAACCTCTCAATTTCGAAGCAAAACAGAATTACAGGTATTTCGATGACCGACGCAACACAATTGATAAATACGCTGAAGCTGCAACCGCATCCGGAGGGCGGACACTACCGCCAAACCTATAGGGCCAATGAAAGTCTAAAGGCATCGGAATTGCCAGAACGCTTCGGCGGCGAACGTGCGTTTTCGACCGCCATCTATTTTTTGCTGCAAAACGATGAATTTTCTGCCTTGCACAAAATTAAACAAGACGAAATCTGGCATTTCTACGATGGCGTGCCGTTAAGTTTGCATGTCATCGCCCGCGATGGCACCTATTCGACGGAAAAATTGGGTAAAAATATCAACCGGGGCCTGCGCCCGCAAGCGTTGGTACGCGCCGGTAATTTATTCGGCGCGGCGCTCGATGATCCAGACGGATTTGCACTTTGCGGATGCACCGTGGCCCCCGGCTTCGAATTCGATGACTTTGAGATGCCCAGTAGAATCTCGCTGCTTGAGGAATTTCCCAAACATAAAGTATTGATAGAGAAGCTGACCCGATAAGCTGCCATCAAACGCTTTAGTTGGTACCGCCAAAACCCTGCTGCCGCCAAGCTTCATATAACACGACCGCGGCGCTATTGGATAAATTAAGACTGCGGCTGTGCTCAACCATCGGCACTCTAAGCCGAGTTTGACTGGAAAACTGCGCCAATATCTTTTCCGGTAAGCCACGCGTTTCGGGACCAAACATGAACGCATCGCCTGGCTGATATTCAACTTCACTATAAATACGCGTTGCCTTTGTAGTTAGCGCAAAGAGCCGCTTGGGCGCGGATTTTTCCAGATATGCCGAATAATTCGCGTAGTCCATCACATCGGCGAATTCGCGGTAATCCAAACCAGCGCGCCGGAGTTTTTTGTTATCCAGTTCGAAGCCAAAGGGATGAATTAAATGCAACCGCGCATTGGTATTCGCGCACAACCGGATAATATTACCCGTATTGGGTGGAATTTCCGGTTGGTACAATACAATGTGGAACGGAGCGCTCATCTCTCGCCGCTTCGAATTGGCGGCACGACAATCTTACACAATGGCTTAGGCGACTGGTATCGAGTCTAAATGCCAAATACCGTCATTGTACTCGTTGATGGTACGGTCGGTGGAGAATTTACCGCTGGCCGCGCAATTTAAAATACTCATACGGGTCCATCGCTCCTGGTCACGATAACAATTCGAAACCTGCGATTGTACATCGACGAAGCTTCTAAAATCGGCCGCCGTCAACCAGGGATCATCGGGGCATTCTATCGCCGCGATTACCGGGTCGAACATCTTCGATTCAAATTGGCTGAAATGCCCGGAACGCAACAGATAAATCACGCGTTTGAGGTCATCATCACCATTAATTATCGAGATAGGATCATAATCAGCCTTTGCCGCTTCGACCTGATCGGCGGTCAACCCGAATAGAAAAAAGTTGTCAGCGCCTACTTCATCACGTATTTCTATATTGGCACCGTCCAGAGTGCCAATGGTCAACGCACCGTTCATCATAAATTTCATATTACCTGTACCGGAAGCTTCTTTACCGGCGGTCGAGATTTGCTCAGAAAGATCAGCGCCGGGACAAATAACCTCCATGGCAGACACCCGGTAGTTCGGTACAAAACACAAACTGAGCCGCCCAGTCGTATCCGGATCAGAGTTAACCACGCAAGCAACGTTGTTGATCAACTTGATGATCAGTTTCGCCATAAAGTAACCGGGGGCAGCCTTGCCTCCAATCAATACACAACGCGGCACCCAATCGGCAATATCTCCCTGTTTGATGCGGTCGTACAAATGGATCACGTGCAAGACGTTTAGTAACTGGCGTTTGTATTCGTGGATGCGCTTAACCTGGACATCAAATAACGCGTCAACATTCAAATCCACACCCAATTCGTGCTTTTTATACTGCGACAGGCGCTTCTTGTTGCGCTGCTTAATCTCACGCCAACGCTCCCGAAATGCTGCATCATCGGCCAATGGCTGCAATCGGCTGAGTAGTTGTAAATCGGTGATCCAGTCGGGACCAATCGCTTCGCTAATCAAGCCACTCAGATCGGGATTGCAACGTGCAAGCCAGCGGCGCGGCGTAATACCGTTGGTCTTGTTATTGAATTTTTCCGGCCACAGCTGATAGAAATCTCTGAACAAACCTTTTTGCAGTAACTCGGAATGCAGTTCGGCGACGCCATTGATGGAGAAACAGCCAACGATAGCAAGGTAAGCCATCCGCACCTGTTGCTCAGAACCTTCCTCGATCAGCGACATCCGCCGCAGACGTTCGGTCTCACCGGGCCATCGGCTGGCGACTTCGCCCAAAAAACGCGCGTTAATCTCATAAATAATTTCCAAAATACGCGGCAACAACCGACCCATCATGTGCACCGGCCATCTCTCCAACGCCTCAGGTAACAAGGTATGGTTGGTATAAGCCATTGTATTGTGAGTAATAGACCAAGCCCGATCCCAACTTAGATAATGATCATCCATCAACAATCGCATCAGTTCGGCCACAGCGATCGTCGGGTGCGTATCGTTGAGCTGGAAACAGTTTTTTACCGCGAATTGTTGAAAATCATCCCCATTGCTCTGCACCCATTTTCGGAGAACGTCCTGCAAACTGGCAGACGCCAGAAAATACTGTTGGCGCAACCGGAGCTCTTTCCCGTTCTCGCTAGCATCATTGGGATAGAGCACCATGCTAATGTGCTCGGCATCGTTTTTGGCCGCAACCGATTCTGGATAGCTTCCGCTGTTAAATTCACCCAGATCGAATTCGTCGGTAGCTTCAGACTTCCAAAGCCTTAACGTATTAACCGTCCCGTTTTGATAGCCTGGAATAGGGATATCATAGGGCACTGCATATACATCATGAGTATCGACCCAACGGACCCGGGTCTGATCATCCAGACCGGTATAATATTCCGAGCGGCCACCGTAGCGAACTCGGACCGTCAACTCTGGCCGTTCCAGTTCCCAAACGTAGCCGTTTCTAAGCCAATGATCAGGTTCTTCCACTTGCCGCCCATTTTCGATGCGCTGGCGGAACATGCCAAATTCGTAGCGAATACCATAACCTTGCACCGGTAGCTGCAATGTCGCACAACTGTCAATAAAACAAGCAGCAAGGCGGCCAAGACCTCCATTGCCCAATCCGGCATCCTGCTCACTATCGATCAGCTCTTCTATCCGCAACCCAAGATTAGACGCGGCTTCTGTAACCGCCTCGTCCAACCCTAAATTTAAAACCGCATTGGACAACGCGCGCCCCATCAAGAACTCGAGTGATAAATAATAGGCAGTTTTACAGTTGCTTTTCTCGTACGCGCTATTGGTATGTTTCCAACGTTCCATTAAGCGGTCCCGCACCGCCAAAGCCAATGCGGTATACGCATAATGCGTGGATTCACAGTCACTGTCGCGCGCTAAGGTAATCCCATAATGCTTTTGGAAATCCAGTTGCACCGATTCAGCACTCATACCCAGATCTGGAGTATCGGTCAAAAGTCTGCCATTTGGGTGTTGTAATGAAGGTTGGGTGGCCATTTTATATATGAATAAAGTTGAAGGCTACGCGTAAATATCGAACGCTATCAAAAGAATAGTTGCCCCAATACAGGGCTGTCCGTGCAGATATAATCCGATAAAAACGATTCGCTAGCGAAACTGTACCTTATCGAATTACGCGTCTACAAAAACTCTAGCATATGATCGTCCAATCTCAAACGAGCTCAATTACCGTATGCCTTATGGACGTGGATGAGAAAGCAGTGATTTCGTTTAGGATCGAACCTAACGATTGCAAAAGCGACGTCAATCAATTTATTCGGCAGACGCCGCTGCTTCGAGACGGAGTTCTTTTATCTTTCGGGTTAGCGTATTGCGGCCATAACCCAACAACTTAGCAGCTTCCTGGCGACGCCCACCGGTATAGTTCAACGCGGTTTTAATCATGATCGACTCAAAAGAAGGTATTGCATCTTTGGCGATACTTGAATCGCCATTCAATAAACGATGCTCCACCCAATGCTGCAGGGGTAGATGCCAACCTTCGCTTGCCGCACTGTCCTTGATAGGCTCACTGATCAATTCTGGCGGTAAATCTTCAATATGGATATCGCTCCCAGATGCCATTACCGCCAGCCAACGACAGGTATTCTCAAGTTGGCGAACATTACCCGGCCAATCGAGTTTGCACATGTATTCGCTAACCTCGGGCAAAAGAGTCTTGACTTCAACATTAAGTTCCCGGGTAGCCTGAGCCATAAAGTGTTCCAGCAATAGCGGGATATCTTGGCGCCGATCACGTAAAGATGGGATATGCACCCGAATTACATTTAAACGATGGAATAAATCTTCGCGGAAACGACCTTGTTTCACCAGTAATTCCAAGTTCTGATGGGTTGCCGCAATGATTCTCACATTCACGGTAACTGGCATATGCCCTCCGACCGGATAGAAAGCTCCATCGGCCAGCACTCGCAATAAACGTGTTTGCAATTCCGCTGGCATATCACCGATTTCGTCAAGAAACAGAGTACCGCCGTCAGCTTGCTCGAATCGGCCTGCGCGGCGATTCTGGGCACCGGTAAACGCGCCTTTTTCGTGCCCAAACAATTCGGATTCCAGCAGATCCTTCGGAATTGCCGCCATATTCAATGCAATAAACGGATGATCGGAACGTGGGCTATGCCGGTGCAATGCCTTAGCTACTAATTCTTTTCCTGTGCCCGATTCGCCGTTGATCAATACAGTAATATGCGAGCGTGCAAGCCGACCAATTGCGCGAAACACTTCCTGCATGGCCGGCGCTGCGCCGATAATTTCCGGGGAAGACTCAACCTCACCGGGTGCATTCTGCATTTCGGCACTATTCCGTCTGGCTTGATTGCAGGCACGCGTGACCAAATCGACCGCATCATCCAAATCGAAGGGTTTTGGTAAATATTCAAAAGCGCCTCCATGAAACGCCGATACCGCGCTTTCCAGATCCGAGTGCGCAGTCATGATGATGACGGGTAGATCAGGAATCTGTTCCCGCAAGCGGTTGAGTAGTTCTAAACCATCCATACCCGGCATACGAATATCGGTCAATACGACATCGGGCACGTCCAATTCTAGGGCGCGCAAAAAATCCGAAGCATTTGCGAAACTACGCACGCCCAGACCGGCTTTTTGCAATGCCTTGTCCAATACCCAACGGATCGATTTGTCATCGTCGACCAACCAGATTCTATAAGAATTATTCACTACGATCCTCCAACGGCAAATAAATCGAAAATAACGTATGCCCCGGGGTGCTGGCACATTCAATCAAACCGCCATGTTGATTGATAAGAGATTGCGCTATGGATAATCCCAAGCCAGTCCCTTCCGCCCTGCTTGTGACCATAGGGTAAAAAATCTGTTCCAATATCTCCGCTTTTATACCCGGCCCGGTATCCGCTATATCAACCCTAATCGCCATTTTATTTCGCTGGCTACCAATCGTAACCTGACGATGAATACGGGTTCTTAGAGTAATTTTGCCATGCTCTCCAACTGCTTGGGCCGCATTGCGAACCACATTCAATATGGCTTGGATCAACTGGTCATGGTCCGCGCGCAAATCCGGAATACTCGGATCATAATCTCGCACCACGACAACCCCATCCGGGGTTTCTACGCTAACCAATTGGCGCACACGTTCCAGAATCTTGTGAATATTCAGTGCGACTTTCTTGGTTGGTTTATTCGGGCCCAACATACGGTCCATCAATGATTGCAATCGGTCGGATTCGTCGATGATGATGCGCGTATATTCCCTAAATTCCTCATCCAGCTCCTGATCCAATAACTGCGCCGCTCCGCGCAATCCACCCAACGGATTCTTGATCTCATGCGCCAACCCCCTAAGCAATAACCGTGACGCATTTTGCTGGGTCATCAACTGCTCTTCTCTGGAAATTTTCAGTTGCCGGTCAACTTGCTGCATTTCAACCAAAACCGAATTAACCACCGCGCCATCGAGTATCGGCGATGCGAAAAAGTTAACCGTAACGTTGTCTTCAGCCCGTTCAATAATCATATCCTTTTGCGAGATCGCCACGCCGGTTTCAATTGCATGGAGCAAATCATCTTCCACCGAACTGTCGCGGCATCTCAGTGTTTCACTAATATGCGCGCCCATAAAATGGCGAGCGCTGCCAGCCAACAACATTTCACCAGAATGATTGATGTAGGTGAGACGAAGATTCGCATCGAAAAAAAGCACTACATCGGCCAGGTTTTCCAATATGAGACAACAATTCGATAGTTCTTGATTCGCACCCATAGACTCAAAAAAAAGCAATATACAGGCCAAATTCGGATAAGCGCACAATTGCAGTGCCAAATCTAAAAAACAGATGAAATTCTGTTGATGGCCTTTAACTCGCCCGCACTACCACGGGCACCAGTTTCCACAATTCACCCGACAACTGGGCAGGATATAGAAACGATTGCACCATATTAGTGCATATCAATGCTAATTACACGACCATTCCTCAGATCTAATCTGACACGGTTGGGCCAATCGAAAATCGATCCAGTCTTGAAAAGTCACGCTGAAGATACCAACTAAATCCTCGCGCAAAAAAAACGCCCCACTAGGGGGCGTTGATAAATTGAGGGCGTTGTTATTACAAGCTGTAATACATATCAAACTCAACTGGGTGAGTGCTCATGCGTAGACGAGTTACCTCTTCCATCTTCAGATCGATATACGCATCGATAGCATCATCGGTAAATACGCCACCCGCTTTCAAGAATTCACGATCCTGATCCAACGCGGCCAGAGCCTGATCAAAGGAGAAACAAACCTGAGGAATATTTTTTTCTTCTTCTGCTGGCAAATCGTATAGATCTTTATCCATCGCGTCGCCTGGATTGATCTTGTTTTGGATGCCATCCAAACCCGCCATTAACATAGCGGCAAAAGCGAAGTAGGGATTTGCGGTGGAATCCGGGAAGCGAACTTCGATACGACGTCCTTTAGGATTCGAAACAAACGGGATACGAATAGACGCTGACCGGTTTCTAGCTGAATAAGCCAGCATGACAGGCGCTTCAAAACCAGGAACCAGACGCTTATAACTATTGGTCGATGCATTTGCAAAAGCATTGATCGCCTGAGCGTGCTTAATAATACCACCAATATAATGCAACGCTGTTTCGGACAATCCGCCGTATAGATCGCCGGTAAATAAATTGTTACCGTCTTTGGAGATCGATTGATGCACGTGCATGCCATTGCCGTTATCGCCGACCAGAGGTTTAGGCATAAAAGTTGCCGTCTTACCGAAAGCGTGCGCAACGTTTGCGACAACATACTTCAAAGTCAATACTTCGTCCGCCTTACGAACCAGTGTATTGAACAAAACACCGATTTCGGCCTGACCGGCAGTCGCCACTTCGTGGTGATGTACCTCTGTTTCCAAACCCATTTCTTCAAGGGTCAGACACATGGCTGAACGCATATCCTGGAACGAATCAACCGGTGGTACAGGGAAATATCCGCCTTTGACACCTGGTCGGTGACCGATGTTGCCGTCTTCGTAAGCCTTCTCCGAATTCCAGCCAGCTTCTTCAGAATCAACTTGGTAGAACGAACCCTTCATATCCGACGCCCAACGGACATCGTCAAAGATAAAAAATTCGTTTTCCGGGCCGAAGTAAGCGGTATCAGCTATTCCTGTAGAACGCATGTAGGCTTCCGCACGTTTTGCGATAGAACGTGGGTCGCGCTCGTAACCCTGCATTGTCGTAGGCTCGACAATATCACAACGCAATATCAACGTGGTATCGTCATAGAATGGGTCGATGACTGCGCTTGCTGCATCCGGCATCAAAATCATATCGGATTCGTTAATACCCTTCCAACCGGCGATGGATGAACCGTCGAACATTTTGCCTTCTTCAAAAAGGTCTTCGTCTACGGTATGCGCCGGAACCGTAACGTGTTGTTCTTTTCCACGTGTGTCGGCAAAACGATAATCAACGAACTTTACATCTTTCTCTTTTATTAGCGAGAGAACATTTTCTGGTGACATTAAAGCCTCCTCCGTATTGTTGTAATTACTTGATAATCAGAGCAATTAATATACCAATCGAACCCCGGTGGAGATCCCACGAAATCCAGCGATATGCACCACTCTAATAATTTATTTTATGCGCCGGTATTGTGCGAACGCACCACAACAGGGCATTTTGCTTAATCAAAATCCGCAAGGACGCCAAGTGTAGTACACCCAGCGGCCAGAAACCAAATACATTTTAATTAATCGAATATTTAAATTTCTTCAATCAATAGTATTTGACGCTCCGCTGGACCATGAGCATGTACGATCACATACAGGAATACGCTAACTTGGCTATCTATTTTTCGGCCGTCGCAATTAACCTAGGTTATGGTTTTAATCGCTCGCCACCCCCCGTTACCCGATTATACCGTCATCTAGATCCCGAATAGTTCAATTCGAAAAGCCAAAACAGGACTAGTCGTTTATTCTTCCCCAACTTCCAACCTTATCGTGAATTCCCCGTCGTTACCCACGGCGCTAACCAGTCGATGCCCATTGATACGGCACCATGCCGGAATGTCTTGCATTACCCCTGGGTCTGTACACGAAACCTCGAGCATATCGCCAACGATCAATTTTTTAACCCGATCCTGCACCCTAATCACCGGCAATGGGCAAAGCAGGTGCCGCGCATCCAGATAATGCATTCTCATATGTGCCAATCGTTTGGAATTTCATGCGGCGGCAAGGGCATTACTGACCAATTTTGTTCAACACCATCGCTGACCACGGAAACCAACACACTTTCAGCCTCTCGGCCCTGACTGTAGCGAGCTGTTATCCGAGCGGCCAGGGCCAAATCGTCCTGATCGGGCTTGCCATCGATTAACACCAACGGACCGTTGTGGCTAGTCGTTTGCATATGCACAAATGTTTTTTTATAACCCTGCAAAAACTTGCCCTCACCTTCTTCGCGGGCAATTATCATTTTAAAATTCGGACGTGGCCGCAAATGGCGCCCGACTTTGAGCAACATAATATCGTCAAGCTCGTAATCCTTATGGCCTTGTGTGTTCCACAAATCGCTCAATTTTTTCGCATAATTTTTGTCGGTCAAAAAACAGCAACCACCCGCTGGCTGTGCATAATCTTTTATTTCAAATTTTTGCGCCAGCGCCATCTGCGGTTTTCTTCCTCTCCCGCTAAAATCATGTAGATCCTGCCGATCAATCCAACCTTCTCGTTCAGGTAAAGTAGGCGCTAAGTTTTTCGCGCACAAAGGTCTAAGTAACAGGTCATCCGCACCGGATTCCCGAGCAACAACCGGCATTGTATCTTTGCGTTGCGACATCGGACGCTGCCCAATAACTTCGCCGGTAATGACAAAATCGAATCCGTTTTGCTTAATCCATTCCCGTGCTTTTCCGACCATAAAAATTTTGCAATCCAGGCAAGGATTCAGGTTGGCGCCATAACCATGCTTCGGGTTAATCACAACATCCTTGTATTCCTCAATGATATCGATGATATGAAGCTTTATCCCCAATTGCTCCGCCACCCACAAAGCGTTATTACGCTTAGGTTTGGCTTTATCTTTTTTGCGAATGGCGTGGGTATGACCTTCTACACAAAATCCGGTAAAAAAGTTTATACCCTCGACGTGAACTCCCTGATCTAAAACGACCTTGGCCGCGAGCATTGAATCCAGACCACCTGAAATCAATGCGACCGCTTTGCGTTTCTGCTGCATGTTTACTGTCTTGGTCTCTATGAATTGGGACATTATAAGATATAATTGCTGGTTTTGGCTTTAATATACAGCTATCTCTGTGTCGCACCCTACTCAAACAACGCTTGATGTCGCAACATTCCAAGGACTTATTCAGGCCCTACAGGAATATTGGTCCGGGCAAGGCTGCGCTTTGTTGCAACCTTTGGATATGGAAGTCGGCGCCGGAACCTTCCATCCGGCCACCTTTCTTCGCGCCATAGGACCCGAGCCGTGGAAAACAGCATACGTGCAGCCATCCCGGCGCCCAACGGATGGGCGCTACGGCAAAAACCCTAACCGTTTACAACATTATTATCAATTTCAGGTACTCCTCAAACCTTCACCCAACGACATCCAAGATTTGTATCTGGACTCGCTACGCACCCTAGGGCTCGATCTAACCGAACACGATGTCCGCTTCGTCGAGGACAATTGGGAATCCCCAACGCTGGGAGCTTGGGGCTTAGGCTGGGAGATATGGCTCAATGGTATGGAAATTAGCCAATTCACCTATTTCCAGCAAGTGGGAGGATTAGACTGTAAACCCGTCGCCGGAGAAATTACCTACGGCCTTGAACGGATTGCTATGTATTTACAGTGTGTGGAAAGTGTATACGATCTGACATGGACCCGAAGCGGTCAAGGTGTAGTCAGCTATGGGGATATTTATCATCAAAACGAAGTCGAAATGTCGACCTATAATTTCGAATACGCAAATACAGAACAATTGTTCAATAACTTCGAATTCTGCGAACGCGAATGCACCCGCCTAGTCGAGCAAGATTTACCCTTACCAGCGTATGAAATGGTATTGAAGGCTTCCCACGCATTCAACTTGTTGGACGCGCGCCATGCAATATCCGTAACCGAACGGCAACGCTTTATATTGCGTATGCGAAACTTGGCCAAAAGGGTGGCTCTTGCATACTTCGATAGACGCGAACAACTTGGATTCCCACTTCTGAATAGCCCCAAGGGACAGGATAATGGTTGAATCACGCGATTTATTGTTCGAATTGGGCAGCGAAGAACTGCCGCCAAAGTCGTTGCTTAAGCTACGCGACGCACTTCAGAAAAAAATCGCACAAGCTCTGGATAACGCAGAACTCAACTACGGAGAGATAAAAAGCTACGCAACGCCGCGTAGACTTGCGTTATTAATCCACCAGCTGGCAGTGTCACAACCCAACAGAACGACTAAGCGCCGTGGACCCTCGATCGCGGCAGCGTTCGACAGTGAAGGTAACGCCACCAAAGCAGCCGATGGTTTTGCCCGAAGTTGTGGCACATCGGTCAAACAACTCACTACCGACAAGACTGACAAAGGCGAGTGGTTAAGTTTTAGCAATAACGTTACCGGTACGGCAACGACCGAGCTTATTCCTGGCATCATCTCTACAGCACTCGCCGATTTACCAATTGCGAAGCGCATGCGATGGGGGACGGGAACCACCGAATTTGTCCGCCCGGTGCACTGGTCCGTTCTAATTTTTGGCAATCAAACCATAACCACAGAATTTCTAGGTTGTATAAGCAGCAATGTTTCCTATGGCCATCGATTCCACGCGCCGGAACCTATCCCCCTCCATTGCCCGGATACTTACGCGGAACTTCTTTACAATCAAGGTAATGTTGTATGCGATTTTGATCAGCGTCGCGATAAAATTCGCCAACAAGCAGAGACGGCCGCCAAATCCGTTAATGGAAATGCCGTCATAGACCCCGACTTATTGGATGAAATTACAGCTTTAGTCGAATGGCCGACAGCGATTGTAGGTGGATTCGACCAACGGTTTTTGCGGCTAGCCCCGGAAATTCTGATTTCAACCATGCAGACCAATCAGAAGTATTTCCCGGTCACTGCGACTTCGGGTGAATTGATGCCGCATTTCATCACAATCAGTAATATTGATAGCAGCAAGCCCGATTCAGTACGCGCCGGCAATGAACGCGTAATTCGACCACGCTTGGCCGATGCCGAATTTTTTTGGGAACAAGATAGAAAAACCACATTGGCGGCAAAAGCACCAGCTTTGAAAAACATTATCTTTCAGAATAAATTGGGCACGTTGGCTGATAAATCTGAGCGTGTACAGAAATTGGCGGCAATAATTGCTGAGGAATTGGGGGAAGATACCGCGCTGGTGACGCGCGCCGCTATCCTTGCGAAAACAGACCTGGTAACGGAGATGGTTGTGGAGTTTCCCAGTCTCCAAGGTACCGTGGGGCGATACTATGCGCTGGCGGATAATGAACCCGAAGAAGTTGCGGATGCTATTGAAGAACAATACCTGCCCAAGCTGTCAGGCGGTAAATTACCCGAATCACAGACCGGATCCATCCTATCACTGGCCGAAAAATTAGACACGCTGAGTGGTATTTTTGCTGCAGGCTTAGTCCCGTCGGGCGACAAAGACCCTTACGCATTACGCCGGGCTACGTTGGGCATTCTTCGTATCATCATAGAAAAAGAGCTGGATCTGGATTTGTCCTCATTGTTGAATGAGGCATTAAATCAATTTCCGAAAGAGTTGTTGAGCGACACTCTAGAAAAGGATATTGCTGACTTTGTCAAAGATCGTTATCGTGGCTATTGCCTGGAGCGAGGCTATAAACACGATGAATTTGACGCAATATTATCAATCGATCCGAACCAACTACTGGATTTTGAAATGCGCTTGGACGCAGTACGCCAATTTCGTACTCTACCCGCGGCCGAAAGCCTGGCCGCGGCCAACAAACGTATCCGCAACATCTTGCGAAAAACCAAAGCCGAGTCCGACCTCGGTATCGATGAACAACTTTTTCTCGAAGCTGAAGAAAAAGAGTTGATGTTGGCGACCGAATCCGCTGTTACCGATATAGCCCCGTTTATATCGGCGCATGATTATACATCGGCACTGACCCGCCTCGGCGAAATGCGGCAACCGGTTGATCTGTTTTTCGACAAAGTAATGGTCATGAGTGAAGATCTTAAATTGCGCCATAACAGGCTGGGCTTACTGGCCAAGGTCGAAGCGTTGTTTTTGCAGATTGCCGACATTTCAAAGTTACAGTAGCGATGCTGCTGCCACGCCACGCTCTGTGCACCTGGATAACAACGCCGCCAATGCGACGGCGGCAGCAACTCAGTGGTCTGCAATAGCAATGCAATGTCCCCGCTTCGTACTATTGGATCGCGACGGCGTAATCAATGAAGATTCAGACGATTTTATAAAATCTCCAGAAGAATGGCTTCCTATACCCGGAAGTCTGGAAGCAATCGCGAATTTATACCGAGCGGGTATCCACGTCGCAGTAATCAGCAACCAATCGGGGATCGCCCGCGGACTGTTTAGCTTGGAAACTCTAGATCAAATCCACACAAGAATGAAGCATCTGGTCCAGCAAGAAGGTGGTAAAATTGGCTCAGTCTATTTTTGTCCGCATGGTCCAAATGATAACTGTAACTGCCGCAAACCCAAACCTGGGCTATTGCAGCAGTTTGCCAAAACAAATAATGTAAGATTGGAAGGAATACCGTTTATTGGCGATTCAATGCGCGATATTCAGGCCGGGTTAGCTGTTGGAGCACAACCGTTGCTGGTCAAAACCGGGAAAGGCCTACGCACGCTTGCCGAACATCCAACAATAAGCGCAACTGTATTCAATAACCTTTATGATGCAACAAGATTCATCTTATCAAAATAATAATTGGCTGCTCTACATCCGGTCTATGCTATTTTTGTTTGGAATGACCACCTCAACAGTCGTCATCGCTCCGATCATGATTATGGCTTTTCCATTGCCATTTGATACACGTTACAGCATCGCGCAGATTTGGGTTAAATTCAACCTATGGTTTCTAAAAAGCGTATGCCATTTAGATCATGCAATTCAAGGTCTGGATAATATACCCGAGGAAAATGGCATCATCTTTTGCAAACACCAATCAGCTTGGGAAACCATCGCTTTGCAGGCTATATTCCCGACACAGGTCTTTATCTTGAAGCGCGAGTTGCTTTGGCTACCGTTCTTCGGCTGGGCTATGGCCACCTGTGATCCAATCGCAATAGACAGAAAAGCAGGCAAAGCGGCACTCCGCCAGGTTGTAGAACAAGGGATTGAGCGCCTGAAAAATAAACGCTGGGTTGTGATCTTTCCGGAAGGCACCCGGGTTGCACCCGGCGAAAAACGAAAATATGGTGCTGGCGGCGGCATTCTAGCGCACAAAGCAAACGCCGTGGTTATTCCGGTTGCGCACAATGCTGGCAAATATTGGGGCAAATACAGCTTCCTGAAATTCCCTGGAACGATCCAGGTACGCATAGGACAACCCATCTACCCGGACAATCTAAAAGCGCAGCAAATAAATGAAAAGGCGAAAAATTGGATCGAACGCCAAATGTCTGAAATCAGTTAAAAATTCTAGCAAATTCGATGTCCGGCCAAATCCACAATCGAAAGAATTTGTTCAGGCCTGCGACAATTAAGTATTGCTAGGTTACAAGACGGCAAACATTACTGGATTAGATACACAGAAATAGGCAAACCAATTTGAACAAAACGCCCGAAACACCAATGACCTACCGAGATGCGGGGGTTGATATCAACGCAGGTAACGAACTGGTCGAACGTATCAAACCGATAGCGGCAAAAACACGGGTACCCGGTGTGCTAGCAGGTTTGGGAGGATTCGGCTCAATGTTCGAATTACCGATGCATCGATTCAATAACCCGGTATTGGTATCCGGCACTGACGGCGTGGGTACCAAATTGAAACTGGCATTGGAAATGCGGAAACACGATACCATCGGTATTGATCTGGTCGCGATGTGCGTCAATGATATTCTGGTTCAGGGCGCCGAACCCCTATTCTTTCTGGACTATTTCGCAACCGGGCATTTGGACGTGGATGTTGCTACCAGCGTAGTCGCAGGCATCGGCAAAGGCTGCGAACTCGCAGGGGCCGCATTAATCGGCGGAGAGACGGCAGAAATGCCAGGCATGTACAGTAATGACGATTACGACCTAGCGGGTTTTTGCGTCGGCATCGCGGAAAAAGAACGCCTCCTGGACGGAAAGCACATCGGTCCTGGTGATCGTCTTATCGGCATAGCGTCATCCGGGCCACATTCTAATGGCTATTCACTGATTCGAAAAATTGTAGAGCGCAGCAATGCGGAGTTGCAGCAAAAACTCAACGACAGAACGATTGGAGAACACTTGCTTGAGCCCACTAGAATCTATGTAAAACCGTTACTCACGCTACTGAAAAAAATCGATGTCCACGGCTTCGCACATATCACCGGTGGTGGAATCTCAGAAAATCTCCCGCGCATTTTGCCGGCTGAATGCAAAGCCGTGATAGATAAATCTGCCTGGGAGCCGCCATCAATATTTCGCTGGCTTCAGCATAACGGCAACGTATCCGATGCGGAAATGCTAAAAACATTCAATTGTGGAATAGGCATGATCGCCTGCGTTGCGGCTAACGACGAAGCCGATGCTCTGGCGCAGCTAGGATCGCTAGGTGAGACTGCATTTTCTATTGGTAGTATTGCTAGCTCTGGCGATGACGCTCGTATCCAATTCAACCCTTAAAACTGTTGAGCCTTGAGCTTAGCCAATTATTTTTTGGTAAACGTGGGAATTTCGTCCTTTGCGTAGTATTTCAGTCACATCCTCCGCCGACATTGGACGGCTGAAAAGGTAACCCTGGATCTCGTCACACTCATATTGCCTCAGCAGAGCCAATTGTTCCTCAGTTTCCACCCCTTCAGCGGTAACTTTCAATTCCATACTATGAGCCATCGCAATAATAGTCTTCACGATGGTTTTATCATAACTATCCGTTAGTATGTCCTGCAAAAATGACCTATCAATTTTGAGTGTATCCAAAGGAAGATGCTTCAAATAATTCAAAGATGAATAGCCGGTGCCGAAATCGTCGATCGAAATCCAAAATCCTTGCTTGTGCAAGCGTCCCAAAGTCTCAACTGCGGTTTCCAAGTTATCCATAATCACCGTTTCGGTAATCTCTAACTCTAGCTGTTCTGGTGAAATTCCGGCGGCTTCGACAATCTCCAGGATACGTTCAGAAAAGCCCTCCTGTCTTAACTGAACAGTCGACAGGTTTACCGCGACCCTGAAATCTTTAACCCCCATTTCCATCCACGCGGTCGCTTGCAAACAGGCCTGTTTAATAACCCACTCGCCGATATTGACAATCAATCCACTTTGTTCAGCCACCTCAATGAATTCATAGGGTGACAACAAGCCCTTGTCAGGATGGTCCCAACGAATCAATGCCTCGGCGCCATTCACGGTTGAAGTTGTCATATCCAGTTTGGGTTGAAAATAGAGCACAAATTCTTCATTTTCAATGGCCCGGCGTAACTCTGTTTCAACCTGCATCTGAGTCAGGGACACTTGGTGCATTTGGGCGTCAAACAGCTGATAACTATTTTGGCCGGTCATTTGCTTAGCGTACTGGCGCGCTGCTCCCGCATGGTTCATCAACACCTCTGGGCTAATGCCGTCTTCGGGATACAAGCTTATTCCTATATTGCAGGTGACTACAATTTCCTGTTCGTCAATCACAATAGGTTGAAGTAGTGACTCGAATATTCTGCGCACGATCCAGGTCACCGGTTGCATATCGTTCAGATCGGTCAACAAAACACCGAATTCATCGGCACTCAATCGCGATACGGTCAAATCTTTGGAGTCGGTGCCAAACACCGTAACGGCATCCGAATCACGCAAGATCCTGGTTAACCGGTCAGCCAATTCGGTGAGCAACGCATCTCCAGCATCGCGCCCGAACGCATTATTCACCCGTTTAAACAAATCGATATCTAACGTTAGCACCGCAATAGAATGGCTATATCTTTGGGCGCGGGCGATAGACTGCTTAATCCGGTCGTAAAATAACAATTCATTGGGAAGTCCCGTCAAAGCATCATAACTGCTCTTATACTTAAGCTCTTCGGAATACTGCGACGCAATACTTTCTAACTGTTTGATTCGAACTTGTAAACGATCAACCTCTCCATCGCTGGCTTGTTTAGACAGATCTAGCATGGAATTCTCGACCGACTCATCCGTAACTGTATTTTCTTTCGCATCCACCAACGCGGCTTCCACCGTTTCGGTTTCTTGCGCTTGTTCGGCATGCGCGATCTGTTCCGCGTCCCATTTGATAACCCGGTTTCGACCACTCTCTTTAGCAACGTACAAGGCTCGGTCAGCTTGGTTATTTAGATCACTGGGACCAGTAGCATCATAAAATATGGAAGCAACGCCTAAACTGACCGTAATACGCGGACCGGCTGCAAATTTTTGACCTGATTCCTCCTTTATCGCTACACGTATAAGTTCCGCGATCTCAGCAGCTTGTTCGATTGTCTTTCCTGGAAACACAAGACTAAATTCCTCTCCACCATATCGGCCCACAAAATCATGGTCGCCAGCGTGTGCTTCCAGAATATCAGCCAAGAGTTTGATTACCTCATCACCGACACCATGTCCATAGGTATCATTGACTGATTTGAAATGGTCAATATCGGTCATAATACAAGACAATTCAGTGTCAGCAGTTTTGGCTTCGTCAAACGCTTTATCTAACGACTAAGGTTAGATTGTGTGAGCGGAGCGAACCACAATCTGAACCGTTTGTTGGACAAGCCCGATGGTTGTGATTGGGTTGGTTATGAAAATATCTTTTTGAGTTTTATCGGAACTCAAGGTT
>Ga0209992_10000070_pt1 | contig 148490 bp, 127 predicted proteins | sample 2SBtaG_2_FD_182564 | JGI IMG/M metagenome (GOLD analysis project Ga0209992, IMG submission 182564) | Deep subsurface microbial communities from Kolumbo volcano to uncover new lineages of life (NeLLi) - 2SBTROV12_ACTIVE470 metaG (SPAdes)... | ecosystem: Environmental > Aquatic > Marine >... | reverse complement strand
AAAGTGAGGAAAATTTTTGTACTAGATACTTCCGTAATTCTTCACGACCACAACTCCATTAAGTGTTTTGCAGAACACGATGTTGCTATTCCAATTACAGTTCTTGAAGAGCTTGATAATTTTAAAAAAGGAAACGATACTAAAAATTTTGAGGCTCGTGAATTTATACGAATTCTTGATAGATTAAGTAAAGAATTTACTCTTCAAGATTGGATTCCATTAAATGGTCCTGATAAAGGCAATTTTAAGATTGTAATGAATCATGATTTGTTAGAACATGATGCAGTGAAAATATTTGGAGGCAAGAATGATCATAAGATTTTAAATGCTGCACTTGGACTTAAAAAAAATGAAACCGGATCTCGCGTAATCCTTGTGTCAAAAGACATTAACTTAAGATTAAAAGCCAAAGCGCTGAGTATAGAAGCTGAAGATTTTGAAACTGGGAAAATAGATAGAGAAAGTGCTCATTATTCTGGCAAAAGAATTATTGAAGGTATTGAGTCTGATGTGATCAATAAGCTCTATAAGCAGGGGCACATGGAAGAATTTAATTATCTAGGTGATCATGTAACACCTAATGGGTTCTATATTCTAAGAAATGGGAAAAGCTCTATTTTAAGCTATTTTAATCCGTTTGATAATCAGGTTGAAAGAGTTGAGAAGCAATATGTTTATGGGATAAAGCCTAGGAATGCTGAACAAACCTTTGCTTTACATGCATTGTTGAATCCAGATGTAAAATTGGTAACTCTTCAGGGTGTTGCTGGTACAGGGAAAACTTTATTGGCGCTTGCAAGTGCTTTGGAACAGCATAATTTATACCATCAAATAGTATTGGCAAGGCCTATTGTTCCATTGAGTAATAAAGACATTGGTTATTTACCTGGAAGTGCAGAAGACAAGATCAATCCTTATATGCAACCACTTTTCGATAATCTAAAGTTCATTAAAAATCAATTTGGTGAAAACGAAAAGAAATACAGAAAAGTAGAGGAGATGGAGGAAGATGGAAAGCTAAAAATATCTGCTTTGGCATTCATAAGAGGAAGAAGTCTTTCTAATGTCATGTTTATTGTAGATGAAGCTCAGAACCTAACTCCACATGAGATCAAAACCATTATTACTAGAGCAGGTGAAAACACAAAGATCGTTTTTACAGGTGATGTTTTTCAGATAGATACACCTTATTTAGATGAACAAAGTAATGGACTTACTTATCTTATTGATCGCTTGAAAGGGAACGACCTTTTTGCTCATATTACTTTAGAAAAAGGAGAGCGTTCCGATCTTGCTAATTTAGCCAATGAGCTGCTATAATTGAAGTCTATAATTTTTAATTTAACTTTCTGTTACCTTTATAATAAGGAATTGAGAAATTCGTTATTTATAATATGGGAAAGATAGATCATAAAAAGGCCAGAGAATTTGGGACACTGGAGCTTCTTGCTAAACAGGTTGTTGAAGGTTTTATTACTGGATTGCATAAGAGTCCTTTCCATGGTTTTTCTGTAGAATTTGCCGAACACAGGTTATATAATAAAGGAGAATCAACCCGCCATATAGACTGGAAATTGTATGCTAGATCTGATAAGTTATTCGTAAAAAAATATGAAGAAGAAACTAATTTAAGATGTCAGGTTGTAATAGATACCTCTTCATCTATGTATTTTCCTTCCAATGAAGACTTGAATAAGCTATCTTTTTCAATAGATGCAGCTGCAGCATTGATCTACATGATGAGAAAACAAAGAGATGCTGTTGGTCTATCGTTATTTGATGATGATTTTAAATTTCATTCAAAGGCTAAATCTTCAGTAGCCAATCAAAGATTTTTATTTACAGAGCTAGAGAAGTACCTTTTTAATTACGAAACTTCAAAAAAATCAGCTACTGAGCTAATCGATTCTTTACATCATGTTGCCGAAAGAACACATAGAAGATCTTTGGTGATTATCTTTTCTGATCTACTAGGTATATCAGACCTAGATAAATTATATGGAGCTTTAAAGCATTTAAAACACAATAAACATGAAGTGGTTATTTTTCATGTCCTCCATGATAACTATGAGAAAAAACTATCCTATGAAAATAGACCTTACACTTTTATAGATATGGAAACTGGAGAACAAGTAAAGTTGAACCCTACGCAGATTAAAGAAAAATACAATTCACTAGTTGTAAAGAACAATTTAGAGCTAAAGAATAAATGTGGACAGTATCATATCGACTATGTAGCGGCTAATATTGAACAAGGATTTCAACAGGTATTGTTACAATATTTAATAAAAAGACAAAAAATGATTTAAAAAATAGATTTATTGCTTGTCGATAATTTAAAAAGAATTAAATTTGCCAACCTCTAAGATAAGTTGAATTACTTATTAGGACCGGTAGTTCAGTTGGTTAGAATACCTGCCTGTCACGCAGGGGGTCGCGGGTTCGAGTCCCGTCCGGTCCGCTAAACACAAAGATAACCTCTTGAAATTTCAAGAGGTTTTTTTTTGATTTAATAATTATAGTTATGAATAAAGAAATCTCAACTTTTGATACTGAAGATGATTTTTTACCACAAAATGAAAGGCCTGTCTTTTTAAAGGTGTTGTGTATCCTTAGCTGGATCAATGCAGGCTGGTGGATATTATATTACACATTATTCAAATTATTTGTGACTAAAGAGATTACCTCTATGGTTATTGAAAAGCAAAAATCAGATGAATTAAAGAAACTATATGAACTTGAATTTTACATTATAGAAAAAACAGCTTTTATTTTTTTGCTGTTATATTTAACAAGTGTTGTTGTAGTTTACATGATCTGGGAAATGAAAAAGCTTGGATTTAAGATTTATGTTCCTTTGCATTTATTAATTATGCTGATTCCTTATTTTGTAATTCCTTTTTCTATAAGTCATATCTTATTTCCACTCATATATACCTTAGGGTTTATTGGAATGTATGCTTCCAATTCGAAATACATGAAATCTTAGGGGTTGTCTCCATTTAATGAGAATTGTACAATATTAGCCCCCATTTGTAATGCTTTTAATCTTGTGGGTTCACTATCATTGTGCACTTCCGGATCTTCCCAGCCATCACCAAGGTCACATTCGTAATCGTAAAAGCAGATTAGTCTACCTTCAAATATCAATCCAAATCCTTGAGGGAATTTAGCATCATGCTCATGGATCTTGGGTAATCCTTTGTCGAAATCATAGGTTTGATGATAAATAGGGTGGTCAAATGGAAGCTCAATGAATTCAAGTTCAGGAAATACTATTTTCATTTGAGTACGGATAAAGGGATCCATTCCGTAATTATCAGATATATGAAGAAATCCACCAGCTAATAGGTAATTCCTCAGATTTTCAGCTTCTTCTGTATTAATTACAATGTTTCCATGTCCAGTTATGTGAACTAATGGATAATTAAAAAGATCAACACTTCCAATAGCTATTTGGTCTGGCTCTACATCGATATTCATGTTTAATTCTTGGTTACAGAATTCTATAAGATTAGGCAGAGATGTGGGGTTAGCATACCAATCTCCACCTCCATTGTATTTCAATACTGCTATTTTATAAGTACCATCCTGTCCAATGGATTTATGCATTGTTAAAAGAATGAATGGTATGAGAAAGGCTAGTCGCATGTTCAAAAATAATCATTAGTGTTCATAGTTATAGCAGAATACCTGCTCTTATTTCCTGAATTTTAAGAATGTTAGATTATTTTTGTGCTAATTAAAATAGCATCATAGATTTTATAATAATTATTACAGTATGAAAAACTGGACCAAAGAAGAAATTAAAGAATTATACAATAGTCCATTGATAGAGCTAATTTATCAGGCGGCAAGTGTTCATCGTCAATATCACGATCCTAAAGAAGTGCAAATAAGTAAGCTTTTGTCAATTAAAACTGATGGGTGCCCAGAAGATTGTGCTTATTGTCCACAGGCTGCAAGGTACCATACTGACATTGAAGGAAATAATCTAATGAGTCTTCAGGAAGTAGTGAAATTAGCAGATGAAGCTAAAAGTGAAGGATCTAGCAGAGTATGTATGGGGGCTGCATGGAGAAATGTAAAGGATGATGCTGATTTTGATCAGGTCCTGGAAATGGTTAAAACTGTGAATGAGATGGATATGGAGGTTTGCTGTACTTTAGGTATGCTAACCGAAAATCAAGCTCAAAGATTGGCAGATGCTGGTTTATATGCCTATAACCATAACCTAGATACATCCGAAGAATACTACAAAGAAATAATTTCTACAAGAGGCTATGAAGACCGTTTGAAAACCATTGAAAATGCTAGAAATGCCAAGCTTACAGTTTGCTCTGGTGGTATCATAGGAATGGGAGAAAAAGATGAAGATCGCATTAGTATGTTACATACTTTTTCAATTATGCGCCCTCATCCAGAATCAGTGCCTATTAATTCCTTAGTAGCTGTTGAAGGCACACCACTTGAAGAGCAGCAGCAAGTTTCTATTTGGGAGATGGTAAGAATGATCGCTACTACTAGGGTCGTATTACCTGAAGCTGCAGTTAGATTATCAGCAGGGAGGACTCAAATGAGTGACGAGGGGCAGGCGTTGTGTTTTCTTTCAGGAGCTAATTCGATTTTTGCTGGAGATAAATTACTAACTACACCTAACCCTGAATTTAATAAAGACCTTGAATTATTTAGCTTGTTGGGTCTCCAGCCTATGAAAGCTTATAAAAAAGGAGATAAACCAGCTGTGAATGATAGGTATAAAGAGACTACAGCTGATAAAGAAAAGATCAAATGGTCAAGACCAGGACATAAGATCGAGAGAAATGAATTAGCTAAAGAAAAGGGACTCAATCAAAAGCGTGCCGAGAAACTATCTGACAACCAATAGCATAAAATATTTGATGTATTAGCTTAAAAAATGACAGCATTTGATGAATTCATGCAAGTAAAACTGAATGAAAGGGTCAGCAGTTCAAGTAAAAGAAAATTAGCTTTAACAGACCAGCTGATCGATTTTTCATCAAATGATTATTTAGGCATAGCTCTTAAAAATAATACCGGTAGTTCTGGTTCCAGATTAATCTCAGGTAATTCAATTGAAGCTGAACAATTAGAAAAGTACTTTTCTAATCTTGTTGGAGCTGAAAAGTCATTGTTCTTTTCATCAGGATATCAAGCAAATATTGGTCTTATACCTGTATTAACAGATCGTAATTCAACTATATTATACGATGAATATGTACATGCATCTTTACGAGATGGTATTCAATTATCTCATGCAAAAAGTTATTCATACAGACATAATGATTTAGATCAATTACAACAAAGACTTGAAAAAGTAGAGGGCAGATCATTGATAATAACAGAATCTGTTTTTAGTATGGATGGTGATTCACCTGATCTTGAAAAATTAGTTGAGATAGCTAAAAAACACAATGCAGGTGTTTTAATAGATGAAGCTCATTCTTTTGGAATTACAGGCTCTAAAGGAAAAGGGTTGGTGACAGAATTAGGAATTCATAAGGAATTGCTTGCTGTAGTATACCCATTAGGTAAAGCTGTTGGTACTTCAGGAGCTTTTGTGACAGGAAATCATTTATTAAGAGAGTATTTAATTAATTTCTGCAGGAGCTTTATTTATTCAACAGCACCTAGTAAAACTCTTGTAAAGGAAGTAGAGGATCAGCTTAAATGTATTGGTGATCTTTATGATAGCACCTCATTATTTGAGCTTAAAAGCTATTTCATCAATCATCTTTCAAAAAGACACAAAGTGATTACGGGTCCTCATAGTGCTATTGTCTCTGTAATGATTACTGGTAATGATAAGGTGAAGAACATTGAGCAGCAATTATTAAAAGCAGGTATTTTTGGAAAATCGATCATGCATCCTACAGTGCCTAAAGGAGAAGAAAGACTAAGGATCTGTTTCCATGATTTTAATAGCAAAGATGATGTAGATTTGCTAATTGGTCAATTAAATCAATTTTAATGAATTATTTTATAACTGCCATTGATACTAATATTGGTAAAACAGTATTTTCCGCCATATTGGCTAAAGCATTGGATTATCCTTATTGGAAACCTATTCAATGTGGTGATCTTGACCAGTCGGATAGTATGAAAATAAAGGAGTGGACAAATGTTAAAGTTTATCCAGAAGCATATAGGTTGCAACATCCAATGTCCCCTCATGAAGCAGCTAGATTATCAGAAATTGAAGTTAATTTATCAGATATACATCCGCCTAAAGCTAATAATCTGATAATTGAAGGAGCAGGTGGAATAATGGTGCCATTGAATTATAGTGGTGAGCTAGTAATCGATATTGCAAAAAAAACTAATTCAGAAGTAATATTAGTGATCAAAAATTACTTAGGAAGCATTAACCATAGCTTATTGTCATGTGAATATTTAAAACTCCATAAAATTCCAGTAAAAGGGTTAGTTGTGATGGGAGATTCAACTCCTTCTTCAGAAGAAATAATTAGAAAAAAATCTGGTTTAGATATATTATTTAGAGTTCCTTATGGTAATTTAAATACTCATTTTATTGCTGATCAAGCTATGATTTTAAAAGAAAAATGGAATGAAATCTCTTAAGGAGTTAGATAAAGAATATATATGGCATCCTTTTGACCAGATGAAAGGAGCAGAAATCTTACCTATTGTTAAAGGAGATGGAGCATGTCTTTACGATGAAAATGGCAATGAATATATTGATGGTTTTTCAAGCTGGTGGGTGAATGCACATGGTCATTCAAATTCATACATTGCAAATAAAATAACCCAACAGCTTTCTGTTCTTGAGCATGTTGCATTTGGTGGATTTACACATCCACAAGCAGTAAGTTTAGCTGAAAGGATCATTAATGTTACTCCAGATAATATTCAAAAAGTATTTTTTTCAGACAATGGTTCTACTGCTAATGAAGTAGCACTTAAAATGTGTATTCAATACTGGAACAATAAGGGAGAAAATAAAGATCAATTTATTGCTTTAGCAGGAGATTATCATGGAGATACTTTTGGCAGTATGTCATTAACCTCCAGAGGTGGTTTTAATGAACCGTTTGAAAAATTCATGTTTGATGTTTCATTTGTTGCTCCACCATTAGATTCAAATCCCGATTTAACTGAATTCGAAATGATATTAAAATCTGGAAGGGTAGCGGCTTTTATTTTTGAACCTCTAGTTCAGGGAGCTTGTGGAATGAAAATGCATTCTTCAGCTGGTTTGTCTGCTATGATCAAATTGGCTAAAAAATACAATGTATTAACTATTGCAGATGAGGTTTTTACTGGTTTTGGAAGAACTGGAAAGTATTTTGCGAGTGATCATTTATCTGAAAATCCTGATATAATGTGTCTCTCAAAAGCATTAACAGGTGGTTTTTTACCCTTAGGTCTTACAGTAGTTTCTCAAGATATTTATAATGGTTTCTATTCTGATGAACCAGCTCATACATTTTTACATGGACATTCTTATACTGGTAATCCTTTAGCTTGTTGTGCAGCCAATGCCTCTTTGGATCTTTTTAAAGATGAGCTTGTATGGAAAAGAATTGATGAAATTGAAAAGTCTTTGAAAGAATTTATAGCTGAAGTAGCAAGTTTTAATAATGTTAGAACGGCTAGAAGTATGGGAGTTATTGCAGCGATAGAAATAGAAGGGGGAGGTAGATCATCTTATTTTAACACAATTGGTAAAGTCTTTTATACTGAGCTTCTTAAAGAGGGTGTTATTCTAAGACCATTAGGAAATACAATTGTAATTGTTCCTCCATATTGTATAGGGGATGATCAGCTAGAAAAAATGTATAGTGCGATAAAAGAGGTGCTTGAGAAGCTGTAATTATAGGGATTGAATCTCATCATAAAGAATTCTAAAATCCTCATTGTCATCTAATAAGCAGTCGTCTCTGTCTTTATAAAAATAAGGTTCACCTAATTGGATGATCTCTTTAGCTGTTCTGGAGTCTTTTACCTTTTTAAATCCTGCATATTCTATTAGTGAATATTTAAGATAGAATTGTTGAGACTTGGTCATGTTTTTAAAGGCAAATTTATTTTCAGGCAATGCTTCAATATATTCCATACTAATACCTAGGTATTCTTTACCTGCAGATTTATTTCTAGACATATAGCATAAATGCGCATAGAGCAATTTACTGCCATAATCCATTGGATCCATATAGCACACTTTTTTAGCTAAACCTGCTGCTTTTGAATAAGAATTGTCTGATGCTTCTAAAATATAGTTTTCTATTTCTTCAGCAATAATAAATTTTATTCTTTCTATGTAATCTTCAGAATCTTCACGGTATTCGTATCCTTTGTCTTTTTTTCTGTACTTAGTTAAATACGAAATAGCTGTTTTATAGGCTTTCGGATACATGTTAGTGTACTGATTGTCTTGACTCATTTCATAAGAAGCCATAGAGGCATATAGATAAGGAAGTGGGTGTTTTTTTGTTTTGTCTTTTTCTGTGTATTTAATTGCTTTAATAAAACATTTATCATATTCTTCATCAACATACATAATCAGTAAATCCATAAAATCATCAGTCCCTTGAGCAATAATTGAAGGAGTGATTTTAATAGAGAACCAAGTAAGTAGTATCAGCAAAAAATATCTACGCATAGTTTAAATAACATTCTTTTTCCAAATTCCGTGCCTAATTTACAAAATAATGAGCGCAAGACAAATACAGTTATTTACTATTTAATTAAAATTTAAATTGTTTATTTTGAAAATTCAACTTTTTATAAAATGACTTTTAAAAGAAATGAAGAAAATTGGAGATAGAATTTCATACGAAAAACATGAAGGTTTTTTTACTGTTATTGTTTCAACTCAGATAGATAAATGGAAGGAGAATTTGATACTTTTCTGGTTAATCGCTTGGACATTTTGTGGTGCCACATTTATCTATTATTTATTTAATGGTGAAATAAATGGAAATGAAAAATTGACTCTTTTTGTGATGATCATTTTTTGGCTCTATTTTGAGGTAAGAATTACTCGCGCTTATTTATGGAGGCGTTTTGGTTTAGAGTTCATTAGAATTGATGAGGATCGAATAACTATAAAAAAATCTATTTTCGGCTATGGAAGGGCTTTACCTATCATGACCACACAAGTAAAAGAAATTATCCCAGCAGATCTTAAGGATAAGTCTTATGCTAAAGTTTTTAATGATTCCTTTTGGTTAATTGGAAAAGGAACAATTCATTTGATTACGAACGATGATAGTATTTATTTTGGTAGTCAGCTAGAAAAAAATGATTCATTAAAATTATCCAAAGAGCTAATGAAAATGGTCAATAGCTATCGTTGAATTATGAATATATTTTAAAAGCAATAGTAGCTACTCTTTTAGTTGTTTCATTTTCTACTTTTTCTTCAAGAATCATATTTGTGGCTGTTTTATTTTTAAAAACCTCTTTTATGTTCTTAATTTCTCCAACAGGAATATTTAATTCATGACAATGATCCAACAGCTTATTAGCAAAAATATAATTTGCTTTGCTTTGTAAAAGCTTTATTAATTCAGCCCTGTTATTAACTCTTAATTGATTGGTTTTAAAATTGTCCAATAAATGAGTTTCGATCTTTAATAGGTCTGCAAAAAGATAAAATTGTTTATCTGATCCTATGGCCAAAACAATTTGGATTTGATCTTTAGTCGTAATCACTTCACCGTAGGGAGCTATATTTGGATGTAAGGATCCTAATTGAATAGGAATATGATTGATCATTAAATAATTAGAAGCTTGATTAGCTAGTGAGGCGATTGCAGCCTCTTCTAATGTGGTTTCTACACAATATGCTTGAGGATTATCTCTTTGCTTGATCAATGCTACTAAGATACCTTCTTTAAGCTGATGAGCAGCCAAAATATCCATCATTGCTATTGGCATTTTAGTTGGGGGCGAAGAGGGCTGTCCATTCATAGACATATAGCCAGTTTCTGCTTGGATAACTACATCATATGCTACTCTTGATCTATTACTTTTAAATCCTCCAAGTTTTGCATAAATAATATGGTTATTGATTTTTTTGCAATCTTCAAATGATAAACAGAATTTTTCTGCATCTCCATTTTTAAAATTGGTAATTACAATGTTGGCTTCTTTGATAAGTTCATGGATTTTATTTTTGTCTTCAGGGTTATTTAAATTAAGGAAAACGTGTTCTTTACCCCAGTTTACACTAGAAAAATAGGCTGAAATTGATTGTTCTTTTTCGTTTTTTAGCTTCCATTTTCTTGTAATGTCACCAGCAGTAATTTTGTTTTCAATTTTAATGACTTTAGCGCCAAGCTCAGCAAAGAACATACCTGTTGAAGGGCCTGCAAATACTGATGCTAGTTCTATAATTTTTAGATTTTTAAACATATTTCATAAGGATATCCCAAATTTATTAAAACCTTTTTAGCATATTTAATGTCTAATGAAATAATCTTTTAGATAATTCAATACATGTCTAAACTAAAGAAATTTGGAACTTTTGGGGGGGTATTCACACCTTCTTTACTAACAATCTTAGGAGTGATCATGTATATGCGATTGGGTACTGTAGTAGGTAATTCAAGTGGTATTTTCATGTTGATCTCTATTATTTTATTTGCACACATTATTTCTATCACTACAGGATTCAGTGTTTCTTCTATAGCTACAGATAAAAAAATTAAAGCAGGGGGTATTTATTACATTTTAACTAGGAGTCTAGGCTTTCCCATAGGAGGTGCAATCGGTCTTACTTTATATGTAGCCACAGCACTGAGTATTTCATTATACTTGATAGGATTTGCTGAAAGTATGCTTCCTGTTATACAGAATTTAATGGGGATAGATACAATTTCAATCAATCATCTTAGAATTGGAGGGACAATGGCATTAATGCTGGTGTTGTTTATTGCTTATAAGAGCACAAGTTTTGCAATAAAAATCCAATATGTGATTTTAACCTTAATAGGCTTGTCTTTAATATCCATTTTTACTGGTTCATCAGAAGGACTGGAAAAGGGAGTAGATGAAATTTCCAATCCTGGTTTTGCTGTCCTTTTTGGAATATTTTTTCCTGCTGTTACAGGATTTACTGCTGGAGTTGCTATGAGTGGAGATCTTAAAAACCCCAGTAAATCGATTCCTTGGGGAACTATGATGGCCATTTTAGTTGGCCTTATTGTTTATATAATCTTAGCATTATTTATCAATGCTTCAATTGATAAAGAAATATTAATGAGTAATAACAATGTATTAATTCAATTTGGTTCTGTCACTTTTCTAGTAATTGCTGGTGTTTGGGGGGCTACATTATCTTCTGCGTTAGGCGGAATATTAGGAGGGCCAAGAATTTTACAGGCGATGTCCTTAGATAAAATAACACCTAGAATATTTGGTAAAGGACATGGTGTAAATAATGAACCAAGAAATGCATTGATCCTAACATTTGTTATTTCTGAAATAGGAATTTTAATAGGAGAACTGAATGTTATCGCTGAAGTGGTAGCTATGTTTTACATGGCAGCTTATTTATTTATTAATGTATCCTGTTTTTTAGAGCAATGGGCCAGTCCTGATTTTAGACCTAAATTAAAAATTCCATTATGGGTTTCTCTGTTAGGAGCAGTTACCACTTTTTTATTAATGATACAATTGAATTTACCTGCTACATTAGCTTCAGTTCTAGTAATGATAATCATATTCATCTGGTTAACTAGGAAAGAATTAGTATTAGGAACTGGAGATGTGTGGACTAGTGTTTGGACTTTGGTTGTTAAAATTGGATTGAAGAACTTATATAAAAAATCCACCCATCGAAGAAATTGGCAACCCAATATTCTATTGTTTAGTGGTGGTACTAAGGAAAGACCTCATTTGATAGAGATGAGTAAGTCCATTACTGCTAGAGGAGGTATGATCTCTAATTTTGACCTGATTGAAGAAGAATCAGCAGAACTGTTATTTCCTAAACATCACCAGTCTTTTCAAAATGATGATCTTGATGATGATTCTATCTTTCATCGAAAATTAAATTGTCAGAATGTATTTAAGGGTATTGAAGCAATTGCCAACACCTATGGTTTTTCAGGAATAGATCCAAATACTGTTTTAATGGGTTGGGCAAGAAACACTAAGGACCCTATATGGTTTGCACAAATGACTCATAAGCTTCATTTGCTGGATTACAATATTTTGTATTTAGATTATGATAAGAAAAAAGGTTTTGGTGATTTTAAAAGAATAGATATATGGTGGGAAGGGTTTGATAAAGATTGTTATTTAACACTGCATCTATCTAAAATCATATCACATTCATCTGACTGGAATAGAGCCCAAATAAGGGTGCTGTATGTCAATGAAACAAATAGTCATAAGCTGTTAGTTGAAGATTTTATTAAAGAAAAAATCGAGAAATATAGAGTTGATATTTCGTTGGAAATCATTAATAATGAAATTGAAAAGAAAGATATTTTTAAGCTAATCAATTTATATAGTAATGATTCAGATCTTATTTTAATGAGCTTACCTGAAATAAATAAAGGGAAAGAAATTAAATATGTGAACTCTATAAATGGGATGTTAGATGTTATGGGAAGTACATTGCTTATAAAAGCAGCTTCTTATTTCGAAGAGGATATTAGCTATGATCCTGAATTAGAACAAATTTATAAGCAAAACAAAGCTTTAAATGAAGAATTAAATATAGAAGAGATTTCTGTTGTAAAAACCAAGGTAGCATCAATTGATAAAATGATTTTGCTGTTTGATCAGCAGATAAATGAGAATAATAAGGTTTTTTGTCAGGATGTATATGATTCATTTTCTGAATGTTATGGTAATTTCTCTAAGACAATAAATACTAAATCTAGCCAATTAGAGATTGGTAATACAACTTTTAATTTATCAAAATATGTAGAGGACTTTAGAGATAACAGAGTTCGCTTAATCAATGAATCAATAAATAAAGGAATAGATCAGCACATTAAAAAGCTAAATGAATTAATTGAAACTATTCCAGTAATGGTAAATATGCCAATTCATGCTAGAGCATTAAAAACTCTATCAACAGATAGCATCAGCTTAATAAGGTTAAAAAGAAAATACAAAAAGAAACTTGAAAGAGGAAAGCAGTTAAGGCCTTATAAGGTTAAATTGAGAGATCTATGTATTTATCATTTTGAGAATGGTTATTTAATAGAATATGAGCAAATACTAAGGTCTTTTGGTATTACAGCATATGTTTTAAACCAATCTTTTAAAAACTTATTGAATTTAAATCAGACTGACAAAAAGAAATATGTAGATATAACAAATGAAATAGGTAACGAATTCGATAAAAAGATCATTCATCATAGAGATCAATTTATGAAACAATTGAATCAATTATCTAAAAAATGGTTGAATACAGTTTTGAAAGATGTACTCAAATTAAACATCAAGGAATTGTTAATTAATAGGGAGGAAGAAATAGATTCATCTAAAGCAAAAGGGTATTATAATATCATAAATAATTACCATTTTACTTTTAAGAATAATTATCAGTTATTATTAAATCAGCTGATTGTATACTTGCAGGTAAGAGGATTTCATGATCATGTACATCCATTAATAGAAAATTGTAAAGACCAGTTTCAAGAAAATATTTTTCATGTAAAATCTTCTTTATTTAAAAAGATCTTAAATGACTTAAATAACCAGGGTAAAATAGATATAACTAAAGAATATTTTATTGAGAATAATCATGCTCAATTTAATATGGAAGAGCAGTTAAAGATGGTCAATGATAAAGCACATGAATTAGTGGATTATTTTAAATCAGAAATCCAAGTGTTTTCACAACAAGCCATTAATCAGTTCGAAGAAAAGCAATATGATTTACCGAAAGAAATTATTCTATTACCAAAAATCATCAACAACCTATTTGAAGAAATTCTTATTACTTTAAATGAGATTTTTATTGAATTCAATAATACATCTACAGAGGAATTAGAGATTGTAAATAATACCGTAGAATTATACAACTTTACAATCAATAATCAAACAGATAAATCATTAGTAAAGGAAGTATATGATAAATCATTAAACCAATTAAATAAATCTATCCAAAAAATAGAAGACCTTGATGCTCGATTTATGATTAGTTATAACAACTTATTAAGCTCAATGAATGATTATTTTAATGATGAAATAATTATAGAAAGGTCTAAGAGTAAAGCTTTTACAAGAAGTAAATCAAGTCAAAATAAGGGCATTAATAAAGTGTTTAATAAGATCTCTACTTTTTTAGATAATTATTACGATAAACTAAATAAGTCTTTTATTCAGATTCAGGATTCATTTACCATTAAGAGTCATTTACATAAGAACAGGGCTTTAAAATCGCCTATAAATAAAGTCAATAATTATGTTGAAAAGGTGTTGCCTAACCCTGACATTGTAAATAGATTACCAATGTATTATAAGCAGTTGTTTTTAGATGAGCAGGTTTCTCCAAATGAGCCATTAGTGAATCGTAAAGACCCATTTAATAGAATCACTAAATCAATCAACAATTTTAAGGATGGAAATGAAGGAGCAGTTGTTGTTACAGGAGAGAGAGGGGCTGGTAAATCTTATTTAATAAAAAATGTTATTAATTGCATGGAAGGCGCATCATTTTTTTCAGTTTCTCCTCCAAATTCAATTTCTTCCAATGTCAATAAAAACATTCAAAATGGATTGGAGAAAGCATTGAATAAAAAGGGAACAACTGCAGAATTATTAAAATTAATTCCAGACCAGTCAATTATACATATTGCAGATTATGAAATGTGGTGGAGTAGGTCTGATTTAGGCTATAAACAATTAGAAAAATGGGAGAAGATCTTTAAGGAGCAATCTAACAAAATATTATTCATAATAGAATGTAATATTCATTTTTATTCTTACATAAAAAATGTATCAAATCTTGAGAATTTAGTATTGAATACTATTGTCTTAAAACCATTTTCTACACAACAAATTAAAGAGGTGATATTGGAAAGTTCTAATATAGGAGGGTTGAATTTTATTTTTAAAAATACTAGAGCAGATAAATTAAAGTCTGTAAAAATGAATAGATTATTTTCTAGAATCAATTATTTAAGTGAAGGTAATATTGGATTGGCTAATTTAATTTGGATAGCAGGTGTTCAGGAAATTGAAGATGATGATATTCACCTAAAGGAATTTAAATACTTGAAAATGCCAGATGTTCTTCTTCCTATATGGGAATTAATTATTTTACAGATAGTCATTCAAAATAAAATGAATGTAAAAGAGCTATGTCAATTATTTAAAGATGAAAATTATGAATATGTAAATGAGCAGATAAGTAATTTGGTAAGAATGCAAATTTTAATTTCTGAGAAAGGTGCGTTAAGTGTTAATTCTTATTTATACCCGTATTTAATGAAGCATTTAAGGTTTAAAAATTTATTGGATTAATGGATGTCATAAATTCTACCATATTATTAATGCTAGAAATTGCTTTAGAGGTGGTTTCCATTTATTTGCTTTTTTGGATCATTCTAGAATACCTATTAAGATTAGTTAAAAATGATGGTCTATATTATCAGCTTTCTTTTTATATTCCTCAAATTAGGAATGTTGTCTGGGTATTTTACATCAGCTATTTATTTTTATTGTTAATTGATTTTCAGCTCATTTTTGGATCTATTGTTCTAATCTGTTTTTTAATGATAAAATGGAAATATTTAAACAGTTTTTTTTATGGGATGTTTTTTAAAATTCAGAAAGGAAATGTGGTAGGTCAATATATTAAGCTAAAAGATAAAAGAGGGATGATTCATGATCTTAAAAACTCAAGAATGGATCTTGAATTAAGTAATGGAGATATATTGCAATACCCTTATCATTTATTAATTAATGAACCGATTTCTTTACCTGTTTTAGGGAAGTTGAATAAAATATCCATATTAATAGATGTTGAGACAGAAGATAAAACAGCATTTCTATTAAATTTTAAAAAACAAATTCTATTGAATCCTTATGTTGTCTCTCCAAATAAAGTTAGATTGGATTTTATAGAAGATAAAAAAGGAAAAGAAAAATTAAAGGTAGTTGTTTATACATGTGAGGAGATTTATGTTTCTAGAATTACAGATTATATTAGGTCAATAAATTAATCGTTAGGTTGGTTTGTTATATTTGTTGTTATGTCTGGAAATTCTATTGGAAAGTGTTTTAAATTAACATCATTTGGAGAGTCTCATGGTATTGCTATTGGCGGTATTATTGAAGGTTGTCCAGCAGGATTAAAGTTGGATTTTGAAGCTATTCAAAATTGGATGGATCGAAGAAAACCCGGGCAATCCGAATTAACCTCTCAAAGAAAAGAAAAAGATCAGGTTGAATTTTTATCAGGTCTTTATGAAGGTGTAACTACTGGGACTCCAATTGGTTTTTTAATTAAGAATAAGGATCATGAGTCTAGTGATTATGATCATGTCAAAGATACTTATAGACCTTCTCATGCCGATTTTACTTATAAAGAAAAATATGGTATTAGAGACCATAGAGGCGGAGGAAGGGCATCTGCAAGAGAGACTGCGTGCAGGGTAGTTGCAGGTGCAATAGCATTTCAATTATTGAACACCATTAATGTTAGCATTTATGCCTATGTCTCTAAAATTGGTGATATAGAATTAAATACTCCTTACAAAGCTATTGATCTTCAGCTTATAGATAAAAATAATGTTAGATGTCCTGATAATGAAGTTGCTGAACTTATGTCTCAAAAAATCATTGAGACTGCTAATGATGGTGATACTATTGGAGGTGAAATTACAGGTATTGCAATTAATGTTCCTGCTGGTTGGGGTGAGCCTGTTTTTGATAAGCTACATGCAGAACTTGGAAAAGCCATGCTTTCAATCAATGCAGTTAAAAGTTTTAAAATTGGTTTTGAAAGCACTGATATATCTTCCAGTAAAGGAAGTGAAGTAAATGATGTATTTATGAATAATAAGGGGACAACAAGCACAAATTATTCAGGTGGTATTCAAGGTGGTATTTCTAATGGAAATGATATTTATTTTGAAGTGGCATTTAAGCCTGTTGCTACTATTATGAAAGATCAGGAATCAGTGGATAGTAAGGGCAATAAAGTGATTGTTGAAGGGAAGGGAAGGCATGATGCTTGTGTAGTTCCTAGAGCAGTTCCAATTGTAGAGGCAATGTTATCTTTGGTGCTGGCAGATCATTATTTAAGAAGTAAAACAGCTAAACTATGAAAGTAAAAAAAATTGCATTGCATTGGCAGATCATTATAGGATTGTTTCTTGGGGTTTTCTGGGCGATAACATCTTCATATCTTGGTTGGAGTGAGTTTACATTGAACTGGATTGATCCTTGGGGGAAAATCTTCATCAACCTCTTAAAAATGATCGCTGTTCCTGTTGTCTTATTTTCATTAATAAAAGGGGTTTCTGAATTAGCTGATATTTCTAAATTAGGTAGACTAGGCTTTAAAACATTAGGGATATATGTAATTACAACTGTAATTGCTGTTTCATTAGGGTTGTCACTTGTAAATATTTTTAAACCTGGTAATACTTTAGCAGAAGAACAGAAGATTGAAAATAGGATTCAGTATGAATTGTGGTGTCAGGATAGTGGTAATGAGATAAAGGATGGAAAGAATTATTTAGTTGATCCAAAGTATCATGAATATGTAGAAAATGCTCAAAAAAAATATGAACAACAAAAATCAAAGATTGAAGGAAATGAGGACTGGGATAAAAGAAAAAGTAATGTATCTGAGCAAAAAGAGGCAAGACCTCTACAATTTTTAGTAGATGTAGTTCCTACCAATATTTTCCATTCATTAACAGATTTAAAGTTAATGCTTCAAATTATCTTTTTTGCTGCTTTTTTCGGGGCTATGCTATTATTGATTCCAGTAGAAAAAGCTAAACCGGTTTCTGCATTAGTTGATGGGATGAATGAGATTTTTTTGAAGATGGTTGATCTTATCATGCGGGCTGCACCTTTCTTCGTTTTTGCATTATTGGCTGGCAAATTATCTGAATTAGCAAAAGATGATCCCAACAAACTGTTCGATACTTTTTATTCTTTAGGGGCCTATTGCTTAGTAGTACTTGGAGGATTGTTTATTATGGCTTTTGTTTTTTATCCTATTTTGGTTTTGTTTTTTACAGGAAAGAAAGTTGGTTATACGGGCTTTTTTAAAAGAATTGCTCCTGCACAATTCTTGGCTTTTTCTACTAGCTCAAGTGCAGCCACTTTACCCATTACTATTGAATGTGTAAAAGACAGGTTAGGGGTATCCAAGGAGATAACAAGTTTTGTGTTGCCAATTGGAGCTACTGTAAATATGGATGGAACTAGTTTGTATCAGTCTGTAGCAGCAGTTTTTTTAGCTCAATATTTTGGTGTTGAATTAGATATATGGCAACAGTTAACAATTATAATAACTGCAACATTAGCATCTATAGGCTCTGCGGCTGTTCCAGGAGCTGGAGTTGTAATGTTAATGATCGTTTTGGAGTCAGTTGGTTTAAATGCAGAGTGGGTGGCATTAATTTTGCCTGTTGATAGAATATTAGATATGTGCCGAACCGTAGTAAATGTTACTGGAGATACTACTGTTGCAACTATTATTGCTTCAGGTGAAAATGGATTAAAAGTTGTAGCAGAAGAAGATTTAGATAGTTATTAATAAAATGAAAAAAACAATCTTTCTTTTTTCTTTGATGTTGTTTTGTAATTTATTCTTTTCTCAAGAGGATGAACCTGAATGTGGTGAAATTACTGACCCAAAAATTCAGAAATTATTAGATAAAGCAAAAAACACTAAAAAATATGATTATAAGGAAAGAGTGGCTTTTTATAAAGAAGCTATTGAAGAAGATGAAGAGTGTATCTCTTGTATGTGGGACCTTGCTAAGTTAACTTATTTTAGGTCTTATTCTAAAGGGGATAATTTTGACATTTCTAAAAAATATTTTCATTTAATAGAATTGAAATGTCCTGCATTTCATGCAGATGTTTTTTATTATTTAAGTTTGATCTATTATTCCGAATTAAATGATTGTGAGGCGAAGAAGTATTTTAAGAAATTTCTTGACTTTCCAACTATTGATGCAGAAAAGCTTTCAAGAAATTATACCGATCAGGTGTCTTCTATAAAGCTCACATTGCCTGTTGCTGAATTCTACTGTGATTTTTATTCTAACCCTGTAAGTTTTTATCCGATGGTACTAGAAAATGTGTCTAAAGCTGATAAAAATGAATTCTTGCCTGTTATTTCTCCTGATAATGAAATGATCTATTATACAAGGGAATATGAATTTCAGGCCAAAGGTGATATTATGGCTAGGCTCATGCAGGATTTTACATTTAGTAAAAGAACTAGCGTAAATGAAGATTTTAGTGATGGCAAGGTGTTGCCTCCTCCATTTAATGTAGGTCATCAATATGGAGGAGCTTCAATTTCTTTAAATAACAAAGAAATGTATATATGTGCATGCATGCAAAATGGTGCTTATAATAATTGTGATATATACATGTCTACATATGAAAGTAAATATGTTAAGATTAGTAAGGAAAAAGATACTTTAATATTTAATTGGACTGAATTGATCAATTTAGGCCCTAATATAAATGGTCCTCAAAGCTGGGAAGCTCAACCTACTTTATCAGGAGATGGTAAAACACTTTATTTTGCATCAGCTAGACCAGGAGGTAAAGGTAGTGTGGATATTTATTATTCAGAAAGACAACCAGATGGTTCATGGGGAAAAGCAAAAAACATGGGATATCCTATAAATACTCCCGAAAGTGATAAATCCCCATTTATTCATACAGATAGTAAAACTTTATATTTTGTTTCTAAGGTTTCTGAATATCGATTGGGTGCAGGTGAATTTGATATTTATTACACGCGTCAAGATAAAAAAACTGGTAAATGGTCCGAGCCAGAGAATATAGGTCACCCTATTAATTCAGAAGGAGATGAAGAGGGTATTGTAGTTAGTACTGATGGTTTATATGCCTATTATTCATCGGAGAGGTCAGATATAGGATTAGGAGGTAAGGATATATTTTATTTTACCATGCCAGAAAAAGCCAAGCCAGATAAGGTGGTATTGTTAAAAGGTAAAGTTGATACAGAAGATATACAAGAGGTCAAGGATACTAAGCTAGAAGTTAGGTATAAATCTGGAGAGGTGTATGAACAAAAAATTGACATTGACGAAGAAGGAAATTATGTGGCCATTGCTAATGTGGGAAAAGGAGATGAAGATGTAGTTTTAGAAGTTAAAAAAGAAGGGAAGGCATTTCAGTCTAAATTGATCAAAAAAGAAGATACTGATGTTACTTTCGTTAAGGATCAGGAGCTTGAAATAAAAGATATTCAGAAAGGTAGTACTTACACTATAAAAGATATACTATTTAAAACCAATTCCTCTGAAATAGACCCTTCTTCTGAATTAGTATTAGATGCATTTGGAGATTGGTTGAGTAATAATCCGGACCTTAAAATAGAGATTCAAGGTCATACAGATGATGTGGGAGCTGAAGAGGATAATTATGCATTATCTAAAGATCGTGCTTTTACTGTAATGGAATATCTATCATCCACTGGTGTAGAACCCTCTAGAATGCAATTTAAAGGATTTGGAGAAAATGCACCAAAATATGATAATAATTCTCCTAGTAATAGAGCTAAAAATAGGAGAACAGATTTTTTAATTTTATAATTTAACTATCTTTCAGTATAATTATATTTTTTCAGATGTATAAAGTGTTTTTATCAATATTAGGACTGCTATTAATTACTCAATGTAATTATGAAAAAAAGGCTGAAAAGGTTGATGTTAAAAAAAAACCTATCAAAGAAGTGAATCATTTAGTAATAGGTAATAATTTTTTTCTTGCCGGAGATTATGAATCTGCTTTACATCATTATAGTGAAGCAATTATATTAGATACAGCCAATGCAGTTATTTATAATAATATTGCTGAGTTATATGAATTACAGGAGAATTATGATAGAGCTTCAGTTTATTTTAATATTTCCATAACTAAAGATCCAATGAATCCTCTAACTTACAATAATAGGGGGGAGTTAAGAGTAATTCTCTATGATTTTAAAGGAGCTATGCGAGATTTTGACAAAGCAGTTATTTTGGATCCTAATTGTGGAGTTGCTTATTTAAACAGAGGAGAATTAAAATTACAAAATCAAGATATTGAAGGTGCTTTGAAAGATTATGAGCTTTGTATTAAATATGATCCTTACAATCCAGTAGCTTACAATAATAGGGGGGATGTAAAGGAAATTAATGGAGATTTTAAGAATGCAATTATTGATTTCAGTGAAGCTATTAAGATAGATAGTAATTACGCGATAGCTTATGTAAATAGGGCTTATTCAAAAAAAGCGATCAAGGATTATACAGGCGCTTTAAAAGACTATGACCGCTCTATTGAGCTGGCTCCAAAACAGGGTTTGTTTTATTTTGATAGAGCTGCTTTGAAACTTGAAATGGGGGATCTTAATGGGGCATGTGAGGATTGGCAGACAGCTAAGATGAAAGGTTTTCCTTATTCAAAATACGATTCATTGATCAATGAGTATTGCTATTCAGTTAATATTATAAATTAATGATGCTTAGAAATACATTAGTATTCATCTTGATCATCAAGTTTCAATACATATTTGGTCAATCACTTATTTTAACAACACCTGTTGATATTGCAACAGGGTATGATAATTTAAGGCCTAGAGTTGTCTTAACTCAAAATGATATTCCTGTTGTTATTTGGGGAAGTGCTGGTTCCAATCCTGTTTATTTAGCTAGGTACAATGGCACTTCTTTTAATACACCAATACAAGTAAGTCCTGCTGGAGTTGATCCTTATTGTGCGACTTGGACTGGGCCAGATATTGCATCTAATGGAGATGATTTATGGGTTATTTTTGATGCTAATGTAAATGGGTATAAGATATTCTCAATGAAATCTAGTGATGGAGGTGTTACCTTTTCAGATACGGTGAATGTAGGTGATAATAGTGGATTAAATAGATTCTCTTCAATAGGCGCTAACCCAATGGGGAATCCAATGGTTGTTTTTATGGATCATGATCCTGGATGGACAAACCCTAATTATGTGGTGACTAATAGTCTAGATGGTGGTGTCTCTTGGGAGCCAGCTGTTAGTGCAAGTAATTCTATAACAGGTGATGAGGTGTGTGATTGTTGTCCTCCAGAAATAGTTGCCAATAACGATTATCAGGTTGCATTGTTCAGGAACAATGAGAATAATATTAGAGATGTATGGGCTACTTATTCTATAGACGATGGAATAAGTTTTAATGGTTCAGATATTGACTTTTCTAGCTGGAATTTAAATGCATGTCCTTCCTCAGCACCACATGGTCTTATTAGAGGAGATTCATTATTAACTACCTGGATGTCTGGAGGATCAGGACAAACAAGGGTGTTATTAGGGGTTTCCAATCTAAATGATGGGAGTGTAGGGTCTAATGTTGAGGTAAGTTCTTCTAGTTCTAATGGTGTTGTTCAGAATTTCCCAAGAATTGCTGGAGATGATCAGGTATTTGGATTAGTTTATCAGGAATACAGTGGTGGGAATTATGATGTATACATAGCTTATTCATTAAATAGTAGTAATACAATTGAAAGTACTGGTGTTATTTTGAATCAAGAAGTACAAGGAAATCAGCTTAATCCAGATATTGCTTATGCAAATGGAGTCTTCCATATAGTTTTTCAGGATGACAAGACCAATACTGTTAAGTACATGACAGCAACTATTAGCCCAGTTGATATTAATGAAAAAAACACCACTAAAATGTTAAGTGTTTATCCTAATCCCAATAAGGGAGTCGTTTATATTGATCTGTTAAATAGTCCTAAGGGAAAATCTATTGAATTAATTATTTCTGATATTAGTGGAAAGAAGGTTAATACGTTTTCTGTAGATTATTTAAACAATCAATCAATTGAGATTTCGCTACCTGATATTAAAGGAGTTTATTTACTCTCTCTTAGTATTGATGGTGAAATAAGAGATAATATCAAATTAATATCTGAGTAAATTAAAAATCTAAGATCATGAAACAACTAATCACCCTCCTTCTTGCTTTTCCAATGTTAACTACATTCAGTCAATATACAACGAAAAGTGTACAAACATCTATTGATCAGGTTACTGTGTATTTGTCAGGCGCTCAGGTTAGTAGGTCAGAGAAGGTGCAGCTTAAAAAAGGGAAAACAGAAATAATTTTTGAAGGAATATCCCCTTTAATGGATCCCTCTACTATTCAGCTTAAAGTACAAGATGGAGTAAGAATTTTATCTATTACACAAGAGCTAAATTATTTAAATATACATGTGCTTGAACCAAGAATAAAATCAATTAAAGATTCATTGGAACTTATTACAACTTTAATACAAGCCAATGCAGATCAGCAGAATGCATATAATTCTGAAAAGAATATGTTGCTACAAAATCAAAGTATTGGTGGTTCACAGACTGGAGTTAATGTGGATGAGCTTAATAAAGCTAGAGATTTCTTTTATTCTAATATTCTTAGAATAAACAAAGAATTGTCTAGGTTGGGTAAAGTAAATAAAGAATTGAATATTAAGTCAGGGAAACTAAATCAAACCCTTAGGGAATTGAACTATACCAATAACAATAAAAGATATGATGTTAAAATATTGGTTGAAACTCCAAATGATATTAGCTCATTATTTGACTTAAAATATCTTGTCGATAGGGCAGGATGGGAGCCGGTATATGATATAATTGCAAAAGATATATCGAGTCCGATTACTCTTAAATATAAAGCCAAAGCATTTAATAATACTGCTATTAATTGGGATAAAGTAAAATTAATTCTTTCTACAGCAGACCCCTATAGATCAGCAAGTAAGCCAGAGCTGTTAACATGGTTTCTGGATTTTGATAATTACCGAGATTTTAGAAGTAATGGTAAGGCTTTAAATACCAAAAGATATAACGATATGCAGGTTAGAAATTCTATTCAGACAGAAGATAATGCTGTAGCTTTTAAAGAAGTTTTAGTGTCTGAAGTAAGTGTGGACTTTGATATTGATGAGCCTTATACCATTCCTTGTAATTCAAAACCTTATCTTATCGATATTTCTGAATCTATTTTAAAAGCAGAATATTCACATTTTGCTGTGCCTAAAATTGAAAGAAATGCCTTTTTACTTGCTAGGGTAACAGGATGGGAAGACCTTAATTTAATTGAAGGACCTGCAAATGTTTATTTAGACAATAGATATGTAGGTAAATCCCAGATCAATACACTTAATTTCGATGACACTATGGATATTTCCTTGGGAAGGGATCAGAAAGTACTTATCGAAAGAAATGAGAAAAAAGATTTTAGTAGCAGATCGTTTATTGGAACCCAACGTAAAGAAAGTTATGTATATGAGATCAAGTTAAAAAACATGCATCAATCACCCATTCAGATTGAAATTCAGGACCAATATCCCATTTCTAAAAATGGTGATATTTCTGTAGGTGTACAGAATAAATCTAATGCCAATGAAAATGAGGATACTGGTAAATTGACCTGGAAATTCAACCTTGATTCTAGTGAGCTTAAAGCCTATGAGCTTTCTTATACCATTAGATATCCTAAAAATAAAAGAGTGGTGACTAGTAAACAATTCAGGACCATAAGCTGTCCTTCTTTCTAGTTATTTTCTGGTATAATAATTGTGCGTTTGCAATTAAAAATATTAAAATGAATAATAGAATATTAATAACAGTTATCTTCATCTTATTAATTGAAATCAATGGTAATGCTCAAGTTGATCAGTCAGTGCCTAATGAAGATTCAGTAGTAAATACAATTAAAGTAAAATCAAAAGAAGATACTAATCTGGTTTTTGATGTTGTCGAAAAAATGCCTGAATTTCCAGGTGGCCAAGTGGAGATGATGAATTTTTTATCAAAAAACATTAATTATCCTTCAGTTGCTTTAGAACAAGGTATGCAGGGTAGAGTGTACGTTCAGTTTGTAATTTGGAAAGATGGATCTGTGAGAGATGTGAAGGTGCTTAGAGGGGTTGGTTCACCATTAGATAATGAAGCTATTCGTGTCATTAAAATGATGCCCAATTGGGAGCCTGGTATCCAAAGAGGAGTGCCTGTCAATAGTAGATATACCCTTCCCATTAAATTCAAGTTAGATGCAGGGAATTCTACCCATAATAAGGAGGATAAAATATCAAAAGCTAAAGCAATGCTTGAGAAGGGTTATAAGATCAATAAAATTTCTAAAGAAACTGGCCTTTCTAAATTAGAAATAAAAGAGATGGAAGATCAAATGAAATAAATCTATGGATAGGTTAATAATCAACTTAAAAGATTTAAAAAAAGAAGATTTACCTAAGTGGGGAAAGATGAATGCATCTCAAATGGTGAATCATTGTAATTTATTTATCGATCTTTATGTGAATAAAATTGAGGTTCCATGGCTAATGAGAGGAATTTCTAGACTATTATCTCCAATTTTTATTAAATACATACTCTCTAAAGATTATACACAGGCACCTAAGAATTTGAGAACTTATAGTAAGATTAAGGTAGATGATCCATCCATTGATTTTGATGCTGAGAAACAAAAGCTGATAGAACAACTCAACATGATAGCTAATTTAAAAGGAAAAGTAGATCATCCATTATATGGTAGGGTGAGCGCAGGTCTTGTTAAAAAATTGGTAGCACATCATACCAGTCATCACTTCCATCAATTCGGTTTAATGTAGTTATCTTTTATTTATTCATGATAAATACAGGAACTGCTTCAAAAAAGTCCTTTCCTTTAAAAGAATGAATATTAATATCCATTATTGCAGCTTCATCTAGCTTAACAGTAATGGATCCGTCCTCATTTAAAGGGACAAGGCCATAATTTGTATTTATTGGTTGGCTAGTTTCACTTGCATAACTTTTTGGGAATAGATCAAGCTGGTCCAAAGTCAATAGAGTTAGGTTTATTGCAATGATTCCTAGAATTACTTTAAGTGTTGTGTCTTTTTTCATAATCTATTGTTTTATGTTTTTATTTCAATTGTTATATATAAGTTATATAGTTAAAGTTTAATTAATTGGATGAATAGGTCTATTTTTTATTTACAATTTACAATTAAGAGGCTAAATCATTTATGGCCATTATTAATTTATCAAGGTCATTTAAAGTGGTATATACATGAGGAGTAATTCTAACACCTTTTACACCTTCGTGATCTATACTGGTAGTATGGATCTTGTATTTCTGAAATAATTCTACGCCAATATCAAGTGGATCTTTTCCTTTGATTCCAAATGTTGCAATTGCACAGGAATAGCGAGTAAGAACAGAAGTGTAAAGTATAATATTAGGGTTGTCTTTTATTTTTCCGATCCAATAATTTTTTAAATAATTCAATCTTTCCTGCTTTCTCTGAATGCCTATGCTATTGTGAAAATCAATGGCGTTTCCTATTCCTTGTTCGGTTGGAAAGGAGCGTGTTCCCAAAGCTTCAAATTTTCTTATGTCATTACTATTGGGGTCTTCATTAGAAAACAGGGTCCATAGCTTGCTGATCTTTTCTTTTTTAACAAATAGGAAACCAGTTCCAAAAGGAGCACATAGCCATTTATGCAAGCTAGTACCATAATAATCGCAATTAATATCACGAATGCTGTAATCAATATGAGCAAAGCTGTGGGCTCCATCTAAGATCACTTCAGCACCTTTATCGTGTGCCATTTGTGTTATGGCTTTTGCGGGTAATATCTGTCCTGTCCAGTTGATCATATGGGTAATATGAACGATCTTGGTCTTGGATGTAATGGCCTGTTCGTACCTTTTTAAGATTTCATCATCATCTTCCATTGGAGCATCCAGCTGTACGGTTTTTAATATCACTCCATCTCTTTTGGCTCTTTGTCTCCATGAGTTCATCATGTTAGGATAGTCGAAGTTTGACACTACTACTTCATCTCCTTTTTTTAGATTCAGTCCAAAAATGATGGTTTCAAGTGCTTCAGTAGTATTTCTGTTAATAGCGATCTCCTCTGGTGAACAGTCTGCCAATAATGCGAGCTTTTCTCTTATGGGTTCACGACCTTTATCTAGTACCCTCCACATGTAATAGGAGGGAGCTTCGTTACTCATTTCATTAAATCGAACAAATGCATCTTGTACAACTTTAGGTTGAGGACTTACTCCACCATTGTTTAAGTTAATAATAGTGTTAGAAGTTGTGTAGGACTGTTGAATGTAGCTCCAGAAATCTTCTTTTTTTGCTACTTCTTTTGCTGAAAGCCCATTAATTTTAGCAATTTCATCTTTTAGCTCACTAGCATAGGCAAGGTTAAAGAATGGAGAAATAGAGATGCCGGCTGCTGTGCCCCCCATTATTTTAAGAAAATTTCTTCGATCTTTTGGATTCATCAATAAGTAAACTTAAACTAACAAGTTACTTATAATTTTTCATAAGGTCTGATAAGTGTATGTGTTAGTTTTTCAAAACGAACCCCGCTACAAGTTAATTCTTCTTCTGATTCATCAGAAATATCATAAAGCTGAGTGAATCTTAAATCGGATCCATTAAATACTACATAATAAGTATAATAATTACCACTCAATCCACTTTGTATGGTTATTAAATACATGTAGACTCCATTTTGCTCTTGTTTAGAAAATACAGATGTAATTTTATATACCTGACTAATTACATCATCTTTATTAATTGGTGTATGAATAAATACACTATCATTAAATGAAAAGCTAAAGATGTTTTTTTTATTTGATTTTTCTTCATTTTTCCCATCTCTTAGAGAGATATTATCTGCTTCTGGGACATAATAGTTTTTATTTGAAATGATTGTAAATCCTGTGATGTCTTGTGAAAATGAAAAAAAATTTATAAGGATAAAAAGAATGGATGTTAAGTGTTTCATAAGGATGTTTTTAATGTGTCATTATTTATATAATACATTGTTTAAAAAATGGAACAAGTGTAAATTATTCAGTGTTACTATTTAACTATCTTAGTAAAATGAAAGAAATGGTCGTCACTATAGTATTGACTAGTGTTTTTGCTTCCTGTAATTTGTATTCCGAAGAAGCAGGAAAAGCTGCTGAGGCATTTTGCGAATGTTCTGAAAATCGTGATTTTACATCAAAAGATGTAGCTGCTTATAATAAGTGGATAACATGTTTGTTAGATCATTCGGACTATACCGATTTTTATGGCATTGAAGGACTTAGCGATTTTAACAAAGTAAATACAGAAGAAGAGAAAACCTACGAGCTTTACAGTGCCATGGAGGAGAAGTGTCCCGAGATATTAGATAAAGTACACAAAATAAATCCGTGATACTTCATGCTTGAAGATTAATACTTGTCTCCCCCGATTTCTTAATAGATAATTTACCTTTTAAGATATGTATATTTGCCTTCATTATTTAGGTATAAAACATATTTCGAGCTGATTTTTCTTTTCTTTTTTCTGCCATTAACACCATCTTGATACTCTACTTCAAATTTTTCTAAGCTTATTATTTGAGTTACTTCACATTTAATTTTGGAAGAACTAAAATTAGAATTGAAATATAAAACATCACCTACTTTTACATCTTCAACTTTTAATGATGGTTTTTCACCATATTCTTTGTAGAATGAGTTATCCTTAGGAGCAACCTTATTTTCGGAAGATTTTTTTTCTGTTAAAATTGAAGTGTTCCATCCTGAATTTGTTCCTGAATATTTAATGTAAAATTTGTCTTTACTTTTAAAATTGAAAACCTTTACATAGTTGGTGGTATAACTATCGGGATTATCACAGTTTATTCCATTTACAGAAGTTTTAAATGTTGTACTTGGGTAATTAGTAATTCTACTAATATAAAATTCATTATTTATAAAATTTTCAGTGTTGTTTCCATCAAGGGAATAGACTATAATATTTCCAAATTTTACAGGACTATCTGAATAATTAAAAGACACTGAGGAATTATCTTTTTTATTTGGATACTTTTTTATGTCACAATGTCTAAATGGTAAATTTGAAATAGAATACTCATAGAATAACTTTATTGTTTTTGGCGGTATACAAACAACTTCCTTTTCAATATATGTTACTGACTCACCTTTGGAAGTTGAAATTCCAGCTCCAATTTTATTTTGTTGAATATATCCATATTTATTAATCCCAGTTACGGCTTTAGTAGCCATATTTGAAGCGCCAACTGACTCAGAATATGAAAATGTTCTATTTCGAAAATAATCATAAGCTATTTTGTTTTTTATGAAAAAACATTTGTTTTTATCTATGAATATATTTTTATCAGATTTGTTATAAATTGAAAATCCAGAACTTCCTTTGTCACTCCAAAAATCATAAGAAATTATACAGATTTCATCTTCGTATTTTAAATCTTTTGTAATGTCTGATGAGTTTGATTTTGTTTCAAAAAGTTGGTAGTATGATGATGGTGCACAGTTTGTAAAAAAAGAGCTAAATAATAAGAGTTTAAAAAAGTTTTTCATAAGAATTTAATTTAATCTAAAATATAATAATTAAAGTTAACTATTCTAAAAGTAGTTGTAATAAATGCACAATTAATAATTAGTTAACTACTTGAATTTCAAATAATTAACTTAATAAAAGTTGGGTACGAAGTACCCAAGGTGGGAGTCGAACCCACACGCCCTAACGGACACTAGGCCCTCAACCTAGCCTGTCTACCAATTCCAGCACTTGGGTATGTAATGAACAGCTTCACAAAGTTATTAATTGTAACAACTTATTGTAAAAAAAAAGCCTTCTAACGAAGGCTTTGGTGATTCGTCTGGGGTTCGAACCCAGGACCCCATCCTTAAAAGGGATGTGCTCTACCAGCTGAGCTAACGAATCATTCTCAATTTTTGAGATTGCAAATATACAGTCATAAATGAATTTTGCAATAACTGTAATTAAAAAAATACAATAGATTGAATAAATTTAGTGGATAACTCATTTATTGATTGGGTAGACTTAAAGAAAATTATAATTTATTTAGTAAAGTAATTTTATTAAAGCTATGAAGTGTCAGTCTGTTAATGCTGAAATTATTACCCAGCTAAGGTCTATTTTAGGAGATAGTGCTGTTTTTGTTGAGGAAGATCAATTACTGGAATATGGTCATGACGAAACAGAGAATTTAAGCTATCCTCCAGAAGTGGTTTTAAAACCAGCTGATGCTAATGAGGTTGCTGAGATCATGAAATTGGCATCTAAAGAGCAAATTGCTGTTACACCTATTGGAGCCAGAACAGGATTAAGTGGTGGTGCCTTGTCTTTACATGGAGGAATAGGTTTGTCAATGGAACGATTTAATCAAATAATTAAGATCGATGAAGACAATCATCAGGTTATTGTTCAGCCAGGTGTGATCACTCAAGTATTGCAAGAAGAGGTGGCTAAAAAAGGATTGTATTATGCTCCAGATCCAGCTAGTAGAGGAAGCTGTTTTATAGGTGGTAACTTGGCAGAGAATAGTGGAGGACCCAGGGCATTGAAATATGGTGTTACTAAAGATTTTGTTTTAAATCTGGAGGTGGTATTGCCTTCGGGTGAGATCATTCATACAGGAGCCAATACCTTAAAGAATTCAACAGGTTATAATCTTACTCAGCTCATGGTAGGTAGTGAGGGGACCTTAGGCATTATTACACAAGCAACCTTAAAGCTATTACCCTTGCCAAAGCTAAATAAGCTCATTTTGGTTTCATTTAATTCAGCTATAGATGCATGTAAGGCAGTAGCTGCTATTTTTAAAGCAGGTGTTACTCCATCTGCACTTGAATTCATGGAAAGAGAAGCTATTGACTGGACTATTAAATACATTAAAGAAGCTTCAATGGAGCTCAATCCAACTACTAAAGCTCAGTTATTAATAGAAGTCGATGGAAATGAGGAGGAATTATTACTCAAAGAACTAGAAAAGATCATAGCTGTTTTAGAAATTCATAATTGTGATAAGGATATATTATTTGCAGAAGATGAGGCACAGAAAGATGCGCTATGGTTCATTAGAAGAAGAATAGGGGAGGCCGTAAAATCCAATAGTGTTTATAAAGAAGAAGATACTGTGGTTCCACGTTATGAGCTTCCTAATTTATTGAAAGGAGTTAAAGCAATAGGAGAAAGATATGGATTTCAATCGGTTTGTTACGGACATGCTGGAGATGGTAATTTGCATATCAATATCATTAAAGGGGATCTTACAGATGAGCAGTGGAATGTGGAGCTACCAAAGGCTATTAGAGAGATCTTTGAATTAACAGTGTCTTTAGGAGGAACCTTGTCTGGTGAGCATGGAATAGGGTTGGTGCAAAAGCCCTACATGGACATCGCTTTCAATAGTGTTGAAATAGCGCTAATGAAGAGTATTAAAAAAGTATTCGACCCTCTAAATATTCTGAACCCAGGAAAGATCGTATAAAAAAAGCCCCACATTCTGTGAGGCTTTAAATAAGTAAGGAAGTTAATTTTATTCTACTCCATGCATTAATTTATTAAGAGGTCTTCTTAATAATGCGATTAATACAGAGAAACCAATTAACACAAAACCAATTATTGAGAAGATATCTACATATTTATTCAATCCTTTTTCATTAACAACACTTTGGTGTTTTACGAAAGCAGCCTGCAATGATATGTTAGGATCCATTTCGGTGAGGTATTTTTCAACTTTTTCTTCATCATCAAAAAATCCACCTCTAAAATACATCCAGGAATCAAAACCAACAGCATCACTATTGTTTTCGTCTTTTTTATTTAGGGCTACTAATTTTGAATTTAGATCTTCCCATGTGTCTTTATTCAGCCAATCATTAGCATCTTTAAATTTAATGTCTATAGTTCTAGCACCTTTCCATTCATTGAGTGATAGATTATTGTCATAAGAAGCTCTGAATTCTACCCAATCCTTAAGGTCGTAGTATTTCTGAACATTTATATTTTTTGGTTGATTTTCTAGTACTATCCAATCTTCAAATTTCGCATCAGTTTTCAATCCTTCTTTTACGGTAGTTTCCATTTTTAATGCTACTTTTTCCTTGTCTTCTTCTTCACCACCTTCAGCCCCTGTAAGTGCTGCAATTTGTCCACCTAAGAAGTTAGCAATAGCAAAGCTTAAGAACCAACCCCCCATAGCAGTTCCGGCTATATGCTTTGGTGCTAGTTTAGTAACCATAGAAAGTCCTATTGGTGAAATGAATAATTCACCAGTAGTATGTAGTAAATAAAGGAACACCAATGTTAAAAGAGGTACCATAAATTCAGTTTGTAATTGAAATCCAACCATGGTAACAAGGAAACCAAGTCCTAATTGAAAGATCCCAAGAGAAAATTTCATGGGAATACTAGGGTTCTTGCCAATTTTTGAAAGCTTAATCCACATTACAGAGAAAAGAGATCCAAAAATAATGATGAATGCAGGGTTAAAGAACTGTGTCATAGATGCAGGCATTAACCAACCAAAAATCTCTCGGTCTACATTTCTGTCTGCAAATAAGGTCAATGAGGTGCCTGCTTGTTCAAAACATGCCCAGAATATAATATTAATGACCATGAAAATCACCAAGGCAATCATTCTGTCTTTCCATACTTTGCCTTCTTTAGCACCAGCAGAAATTAATTGGTAAGCTACTAAAATGAACAAGCCTAGGAATATATATTTAAGAATTTCATTTTGATTAATAAGGATGTAGCACAATGGAATTAAAAACAATGATCCAATGGTAACTACCTGTACCATATTTAATGGGCCAAGTACTTTTTTCTTCCCTTCTTCTCTTATTTCTAATCCAGGTGTGCCTTCGTATTTTTTTCTTCCATTCCAGAAAATAAACATACCCATAAGCATTCCTAACCCAGCTAATCCAAATCCATATTTGAATCCATAAGTCTCTCCAACATAAGCAACAACTGTTGTTGCTAAAAGTGCTCCAACATTAATTCCAATGTAAAAAATAGTGAACCCTGAATCTCTTCTGGTATCTCCATCTTTATATAATTTTCCAACTATAGTCGAAATGTTGGCCTTAAAATAGCCATTTCCAATAATGATAGCTCCCATTCCTATTAACAAGAACTGATCATTGCCTCCTAAGATCATAAATTCACCAATCGACATAAGAATTGCTCCTAGCAATATTGCATACCTATATCCTAGGTATCTATCTGCCATTCTTCCACCAAGAACAGGTGCTGCATAAACCAAGGCGCAGTAAGCTCCATATAATAGGCTGGCTTCATGGTCACCATGCATTAAAGATTTTGTTAAGTATAATATCAGTAATACACGCATTCCGTAATAACAGAATCTTTCCCACATTTCTGAGAAGAAAAGAACAAATAAAGCCCTGGGATGACCCAGCCATTGTTCTCCTGTTCCTATTACTAACTCATCATTTGTACTTTCACTAGACATAGTTATTTTTTTTTGAATATTAAGGCTTCGAATGTAAGGTATTTTTTTTAATGATTTAAATGATGTGTGAAATCATAATTAACAATCTGTTGAAAACACTATAAAAATCTTTTTAACAAAACTTTGAATTGAGTTATAGTATGTTATTTTTGTTCCGCATTAAATTTAGGTGATGAAATACTTCATGTTTTCTTTATGCTACCTCTTTTTGTTTTTTTCCTGTTCGGAAGAAATTGTTGATACTGATGTGCCAACTCAGATGGATTCATCGAAATTCACAGATACAATTGTTGATGCTCATACTTTATCTAATTATAAAGAGGTTTCTATAGCGCATACTCATTTGGATATTGAAGTTGATTTTAATAATAAAACCGTAAAAGGTATTGCTTCCCATACTATTAACAATCCAAGTAATAAAGACCAGATTATTTTAGACACAAAGAATCTAGAGATATATGATGTAACGCTAGATGATGGAGATTCTACTCAATATTTTTATGGGGAAAATGATGCAATATTAGGACTGCCATTAATCATTAAAATAAAAAAGGAAACTCAAAAAGTAAATATTCATTATTCAACAACTGATGGCACTGAAGCATTGGATTGGCTAGTGCCTGAACAGACAGCTGATAAAAGTGCACCCTATATTTATACACAGGGTCAATCTATTTTTACTAGAAGCTGGATACCTATTCAGGATACTCCAGGTTCAAGGATTACTTACTCTGCAAAAGTAAAAGTGCCTGAGGGTATGTTAGCTGTTATGAGTGCCTCTAACCCTGTTGATAGAAATCCGGAAAATGTATATGAGTTCAATATGCCTCAGCCAATTCCATGTTATTTAATTGCTTTGGCTGTTGGAGATCTTTATTTTGCTCCTATTGATGATAGAACTGGTGTATATACAGAAAAATCTATGCTGAATGCTTGTGCTTACGAGCTTGGGGACATGGGTAAAATGGTAGATGCGGCAGAAACTTTATATGGAGATTATCAGTGGGAAAGATATGATGTGATCGTACTTCCTCCCAGCTTTCCTTTTGGTGGAATGGAAAATCCAAGACTTACTTTTGCAACTCCAACAATGATAGCTGGAGACAGAAGTTTAACTGCACTAATTGCACATGAATTAGCTCATTCTTGGAGTGGAAACTTAGTAACCAATGCTACTTGGGATGATTTTTGGTTAAATGAGGGCTTTACAGTTTATTTTGAAAGAAGAATAATGGAGGACCTTTATGGTAAGGATTATGTGGAAATGCTTGCCTTGTTAGGTTATCAGGATTTGCAACAGGATGTGTCATCTCTTGATCCAAAGTACCAGCTTTTAAAATTAAAATTAAAAGGAGGTCATCCTGATGATGGAATGAACAATATTGCCTATGAGAAAGGTTATTTCTTTTTAAGATATATTGAAGAATCTGTTGGTAGAGCTCAATTTGATGAATTCCTTAAGGCTTATTTTGATAATCATAAATTCCAAACCATTGTTACAGAGTATTTTGTAGAATACCTACAAAGGAATTTATTATCTAAAACAGAGCTTGATTTAAATATCAGGGAGTGGGTTTATCAACCAGGTATTCCTGATAATTGCCCTAAAGTAGTTTCTTCTAGATTTAACAATGTAGAAAGTGCTTTAAAATCTTTTTATGTGAGTTCGGATATTAATGAAATCAATGCAGAAGATTGGTCTACGCATGAATGGAGACATTTTGTGAGGAATTTAAATCCTAAAACAACACCAGATCAGATGAGAATAATTGATGAAAAGTTCAACCTTACTAATAGTGGAAATTCTGAGATCTTAGCTGCTTGGTTTGAGCAAAGCATAAAGTTTGGGTATGATGAAATTTATCCTGCTCTAGAGAAATTCTTGGTGAGGGTAGGAAGAAGAAAATTCCTACAACCTCTTTATAAGGCATTAGCTAATTCTGATAAAGGGATGCAAAGAGCTAGAGAAATCTATGCTAAGGCTCGTGGTAACTATCATTATATATCGTTTGAAACGATTGATGAAGTACTTCAATTGAAAAATTAAGTTATGTATCTTAATTAGTTGGACTTAAGTTAGATAGGTGTTATGCGTTATTTCATTTTTCTATCCATTTCTCTTTTAGCATCTTTTAGTTTTAGATCCTCTCTTTTGTCATGGACCTTTTTTCCTTTAGCTATAGCAATTTTAAGTTTAGCCAATCCTTTTTTATTGATATATAATTGAACTGGAACTATGGTTAATCCTTTAGATTTTATTTTTCTATCGATCTTATCAATTTCATTTTTATTTAATAATAAAATCCGATCTCTTCTAGGTTGATGATTATAATGAGTGCCATTCTCATACTCTTGGATATACATGTTTCTTATTAATATTTCACCTTTATTGATCACTCCATAGGACTCCATAATGCTGGCTTTTCCATTTCTAATAGATTTGATCTCAGTTCCAGTTAAGACAATACCAGCCTTGTAGGTATCAATAAATTCAAATTCATACCTGGCTTTTTTATTCTTTATGTTTATCTCTGAAGACATGATAGGACAAAGTTAGGAAAGATAACTAACATATGAACCAAAGTATAGATTCAGTGTATTCAGAAATTAAAAACAAAACATGAAAAAGCTATTTCTTATCTTAACTTTTCTTTCTCTAATTCATTTAACATGGGGACAGATTGCAATTACTAGTAAAAGCCATGATCTAAAAGTCATGAATGAATCTGGATATAATCCAGATAATTTGTCTGTAGGAAATTCATATATAGTAAAGAGTTTAGATATAGATGCTATCATAAAAAGCCAAGTTGCCGATGTAAGGGTTACGCAAACGATTTATAACCCAGGGAATAGAGACATGGAAGTAGAATTGTTTTTCCCATTGCCTAATAATGGCATTGTTCAGAATTTAGTAATGATGGTCAATGGGGTTGAAATTCCAGGGGAACTAATGAAAAAAGAGGAAGCGCAACAAATCTATCAGCAAATTGTTTCTAGAAAGAAGGATCCTGCTTTAATGCAATATGCTGGATATGGATTGTTCAAAACAAGTGTTTTTCCAATGCAAGTAGGAGAAGAAAGAGAGATATCTATCAAGTATACTCAGCTATGTAAAAGAAAAATGGATAATATTGGATTTACTTATCCTTTAGGTACTCAACAATTTTCCTCAAAGGCATTGGAAGCTATCAATTTTCATGTTGTAATTGAATCCTCAAGAGGAATCAATAATATTTATAGCCCATCTAATGATATAGACGTAAAACAGATCACAGATAATAAAGCAGATATAAGTTATAGATCAACCTTTTCAATTCCTAAGAATGATTTTAGGCTGTACTATACATTGCAGGATAAAGAAATTGGAGCTACAGTGTTAAGCTATCAACCAGAAAAAAATGCCGATGGTTATTTTATGCTTATGGCCAGCCCCTCCTTGGAGGCAGGAACAGAAGAAGTGAGTAATAAGAATATAATTTTTGTGTTAGATAAATCTGGTTCGATGGCTGGGAAAAAAATTGATCAATCTAAAAAAGCACTCTCCTTTGTAATGAATAATTTAAATGAAGGAGACCTATTTAATATTATAACCTATGATGACAGGGTTAATTTATACAAGGAAGAAATTCAGATTTATTCTTCAGATGCTAAAAGGGAAGCGCTTCATTTTGTAAGCTCTATTTCTTCTGGAGGAGGTACTAATATCAATGACGCACTCATAAAATCAATGAAGCTTTTTGCAGATAATAATAACCCTAATTATATTATATTTTTAACCGATGGCTTGCCTACTTCAGGAGAAAAGAATGAAATGCTGATCTCAAAAAATGTAACAGAAGCAAATAGTTTAGGAGCTAGGATCTTTGCATTTGGAGTTGGAAATGATGTCAATGCAAGGTTATTGGACAGATTAACATCTAATAATGGTGGACTATCTACTTATGTGAAACCAAATGAAGATATTGAAAGTGCTGTTGCTGAGCTCTATAATAATATAAGCAGCCCTGTAATGACAGATGTTAAGATTCATTTCTCCAATACTGATATAAGATCAACTTATCCAGATAAATTGCCAGATTTATTTAAGGGCAGTCAGCTGATCTGGGTAGGGAAGTACAATAGGCCAGGAAAAAGCACTATTACATTAACAGGTAAAATAGGCGGTGTGCAAAAAACATTTTCTTATGACGTTTATTTAGAATCTCATGATGATATGGGAAGTAATGATTATATAGAAAAGATATGGGCTTCTAGAAGAGTTGGATTTTTAATCGATCAGATAGACTTAAATGGTCAGCAAAAAGAATGGATAGACGAATTGGTTAGTCTTAGTAAGGAGTATGGTATTTTAACTCCTTATACTGCATTCTTAGCTAGAGAAGATATGTTCTTAGCAGATCAAGAGCTTTTAATTGAAGAAAGTGCAGATGAATTGGAGATATTAAATGAAACAGTTGGTGTAAGTGCCAATGAGCTTAGAAAACAAAAAAAGGAATTTGCTTCAAGTACTACCATAGTTGATGATAATGCTGGACAAGTTTCTTATAAAGATAAAGATGGAAATACCAACAATATCAATACAATTCGACAAATAGGAAGTAAAACTTTCTATCAATTTGAAGGCGCTTGGGTGGAAAGTACTATAGATCAAAAGGATATTTATAAAGCGATAGCTATTAAAAAATTCAGCAATGAGTATTTCAATATAAGTAAAGAACAAAAAGCCGGTTTTAATCAATACCTTTCAGATAAAGAAGAAATAGTAGTAAGACTCAATCAAAAGATCTATAGATTCATTAATTAAAATTATAAAGGAGCGTTTTATCGCTCCTTTTTTCTTAAACTTACATTAAAAAGCCCTATGAAATGTAAGTATATTATTATCCTGATAATTAACTTTTGTTTTTCTATTACTTATGGTCAGTTAGAATTAAAAGAGATCATGAGAGGAAAAGACTTTATAGGTCATTGGCCTCAAGACCATCAGTGGCTTCCAAATGGTCAAATCACTTTTAAATGGAATCCAGAAAATATTAATGTATCGGAATATTATACCTATAAGAATGAGCAAGCAGTTAAGTTAAGTGATGATGAGCTAAATTATCTGCCTCATAGGCAATTAATAAAACATAAAGAGGGAGACTTTTATGTTTATATAAAAGACGGAAGAATCTACCAATGGGAATTAGGGGAACAACAACCTAAGGTAATTTATGAGGGTTACCATCCGATTCATTCTGCTCAATTGGTCAATGATCCAGCACTTATTTATTTCTGTTTAGATAATGGTCTTTATAGTATTCACCTAAAAGAACCAAGCTTTAAACAAGTAATCAGGTTTGAAAAGAAAAAGAGTGAAAAGTCTATTAATGAACAGGAAGAATATTTAAAAGAGCAACAAATGGAATTGTTTGATGTGCTTTCGTCTAGAAAAAATAATAAAAAGAGACAGGAAATTATTCGTGAAAAAGAAAGATCATGGCAAAGAAAATCTATCAAAATAGATGATAGAAGTGTTGATAATCTAAGTATTTCTTCTGATCAAAGTAAAATAGTATATGTATTATCTGATTACCCTAAAAGAAAACAGACTCATATAGAGAATTATACTACAGAAAGTGGTTGGTCTAAATCTCAATCAGCAAGACCTAAGGTGGGGAAAAAAGACCCTGCTCATGAATTATTTGTTTATGACCTTGAAAAGGACACTTCTGTTTTAGTTACTATAGATCATTTGACTGGTATATATAATGTTCCTGTTTTTAAGAGAGATTATGAGAAAGGTTTTTTTACTGGAGAATCAGACGAAGCTAAATCTGTTATTTATCATGGTCCTTATTTTAATAAGCAGGGAGATAAAGCCATTATAGAAATAAAATCCTATGATAATAAGGATCGTTGGATCACACTTTTAAATCTTTCTACAGGAAAGCTAATAGAGCTGGATCATCAACATGATGATGCTTGGGTTGGAGGACCAGGAATTTCAGGATGGAATGGTATGCCGGGATCTATTGGATGGATGAAGGATAATCAATCAATTTGGTTTCAATCAGAACAGACTGGATATTCTCATTTGTATTTATGTAATCTTAAGAATCAGCAAAAAAAACAGCTTACTAGTGGAGAATTTGAGGTGAGAGATGTTCAGCTATCCAATGATGGTAACTCATTTTACTTATCACTTAATAAAGAACATCCTGGCAATAGAAATTTTTATCAACTCGAATGGAAAACTAAAAAGTTATCTCTAATTCTTGAAGGTGAGGGGAATTATGATGTTCAAATATCTCCAGACGAATCTAAGCTATTATATCTCTATTCCTATAAAAATAAACCCTGGGAGCTTTTTGTATGTGATCATCAAATTGGTGCTGATAAAATTCAGATCACAAAATCTACCACTAAAGAGTTTGAAGCCTATCAATGGATAGACCCTGAGATTGTTCAAGTAAAAGGAGAAGATGGGGAAATGGTACCTGCAAGGATCTATGAACCAAGTGAAAGCAATAAAAATGGGGCGGGTATTATTTTTGTACATGGCGCAGGATACCTTCAAAATGCGCATAATTGGTGGAGTGGATACTATAGAGAATACATGTTTCATCACTTATTGGTTGAAAAGGGTTATACAGTCTTAGATATAGATTATAGAGCATCTGAAGGATATGGAAGAGATTGGAGAACGGCCATTTATAGATATATGGGAGGGTGGGATTTAAAAGATCATGTTTCAGGAAGGCAATATTTAATTGATGAAAAAGGAATTGATCCAAATAGGATTGGAATCTATGGAGGAAGCTATGGTGGATTTATCACCCTTATGGCATTACTAACAGAACCAGGAAAATTTAAATGTGGTGCAGCTATTAGATCCGTTACAGACTGGGCACATTATAATCATGAGTATACTTCGAATATTTTAAATACACCTGTTACAGATAGCATTGCATTTAGAAGGAGCTCTCCCATTTACTTTGCAGAAGGTTTGCAAGATCATTTATTGATGCTTCATGGTGTATTAGATGATAATGTGCAATTCCAAGATGTTGTAAGATTGTCACAAAGATTCATTGAATTAGGAAAAGAAAATTGGGAATTGGCACTATTCCCTTTAGAGCCTCATGGTTTTAAAGAAGCATCTAGCTGGATTGATGAATACAAAAGAATCTTAAAACTTTTTGAGGAAAATTTAAGGTAATTTTATTTTAATTTCAATATTTCTGACCTTCTTCCAATTTTCATTGTTATGAAGTCTTTTTCTCTTTTAGGGTTTCTGGCTGGTGAATACTCTCTTCCATAATAGATAATCTGTAGATGTAGTTTATTCCATAATTCTATTGGAAATAACCTTTTAGCATCTTTTTCTGTTTGTACTACATTTTTTCCATTAGTAAAGTTCCAGCGATACATTAATCGATGGATATGCGTGTCAACAGGAAAGGCGGGTTCATTAAATGCTTGGCACATTACAACTGAAGCTGTTTTATGTCCAACTCCAGGCAATTCTTCTAATAATTCTATTTTGTCTGGAACATTACCACTGTATTTTTCAATAAGAATTTTTGATAAATGATAGATAGCAGCTGATTTTCTGGGTGATAATCCACAGGGTCTAATAATGGCTTTTATCTCTTCAATACTCAGCTTAATCATATCAAAGGGGTTATCTGCTTTTGCATAAAGCAAAGGAGTAATCTTATTGACCCTTTCATCTGTACATTGTGCTGAAAGAAGAACAGCAACAAGTAGGGTATAATGGTCTTTATGTTTTAATGGGATAGGAGGAGAGGGGTAAAGGCGTTCTAGCTCATTAATGACATAAGTTACTCTATCGGATTTAGTCATGTTAAATTCTTTTTAAATGAGTTTTTTCTATCCAACCTATTTCACCTTCTCCATGAGAGATTTCATACCAATACTCATTTTCATCAACGATCTTCACTTTATTGCCATCTCTTAACTCAAAGGCAGTAGGAGAATTTAATGATGGTTTCGTTTTTAATTCAACATAGGGAGAAAAAACGATTGCGAAATTAGATGGATTCATTTTAGTTTTACTTATTGAAGCAAAATAGATCAATGTAATGGTGATAAGTAAAAAGCCTAAAGCACTATAAAAACTAACTTTTTTATATTTCATATTATTGAATACAATGTAAATTAATAGTAATAAACATGCTAGAGAAACACTAATGATTGAGGCATAACCCCAGAAGTCTGCATTTTTATTTAGATAGCCATAAATAATATCATTTAGATGAACACCTTTATTTTTATTAGGTTGAACATTGATTATATTATTTACATGGTTTAAATTGTATTGAAGGTTCTTGTCATCAGGTGCAAGCTTCAATCCTTTTTCATAATAAAGAATGGATTGAGGAATACTGTCTAGTTTAAAATAAGTATTGCCTAGGTTTAAATAGAGCTCTTTAGAAAAATAATTATTCTTTACACAATTTAAGTATTCGAGTTTAGCATCATTGTAAAGTTCTTTTTCATATAAGGAATTGCCATTTTTAAAGCTAGAATTGGCGTCAAAACCCCATATTAAGCTTGGGAAGAAAAATAGAGTAAAAACAATTATGGAATTATATTTTAACATGCTTTTCAATTTTAATGATCAGGTTTTTACTTTTCTCAAATGTTTGATATGCATTTTCATCTTTTAAAGGGGCGTATTGGGCCATTTCACATTCTTGTAATAGATCTCCTAATTTTTCAATGTGTTCATTGTCAACTTTGTGCTTTTCTAAGGATGATTGAATGGTCTGTTTGTTGAGTTCGGCAACAGGCAGCTTGAATTTAAGAGAAATATATTCTATCCATGAACGATATAACTCATCATAAAACTTTTGATGATCTTGAGCTTTAAGGTGTTTTTCTGCCATTCTGAATTTTTTCTCCAGCTTTTTACCTGCATTTTTTCTTTTAATTAATTCATGATCGGTATTATTGATCTTGTGTCTGTAAATAAAAAAGAAAATACCAACTATGATAAAAGGAATGAATAGAATTATCCAATAATTGTTAGTGCCATAGAAAATTGATTTCTTCTGTCTAAGAACACTTTCATTTTCAATATGACGGATATCCTTATTTAAAATTTTTACTTTTTGAGGTGAGTTAGATGAAGTATTATCTGATTGGTTATTTAGTTGATTTTGATTATTGATTAATTTCCCATTCTTAAGTACATTGATTTCCTGCTCAGGATGTTTTAATTGAATGAATCTTTTTTTCTTTGGGTCGAAATATGAAAAGCTAATTTCAGGTATTTTATAGGCGCCATAGTGTCTTGGAATTAGAATGTAATTGATTTCTTTACTTCCATTAACACCATTAGATGTAATATTAATCTTGTCCTTTAATTCTGGAGGATATACTTCAAAAATAGAGGAGAATGCTAATTTGGGTATTTCAAGATGATTAATATTTCCATTTCCACTTATCTTTATGGAAAGATCCAATGGCTCATCAATATTAATTTCATTTATTGAAAGAGACACATCTAATTGATAATTATTGCCAACCTGTCCGTTAAAATCACCAGGCTTATTTTTTTTAGGAGTTGGGAGGACTTTTAAAGTAGGTGAATTACTTTTAAATGTTACTTCAGAACCCCATCCAAAAATTGATTGGTTAACCAATGCAACTAGCTTAATTTCAGGAAATTTAATTTCTCCTGTTGTTTGAGGTATGGCAATTTCTTTTCTAAGTGTTAGTACATTGTATGTCATTCCATTAATGATCTCTCTTTTTTGAGGCCATCCGTTTCCGCTATATTTCAATTCTTCTATCCAAAGCCCTTCCTTTAATGGAAAATCATAATTGGTAACCTGCATGCTATTGTATCTGGTATATATTTTATAGGTTACAAGCACACTCTCACCTTTATAGACTTTGTCCTTATTTAAATTGATTCTGGCAAATAAATCACCAGTGTTTTTCATTTTAGAGTCATCTGCTTTTTCTTCTTTTCCGCTAATAGGTTTATTACCTTTTGATACATTTATTACAATAGAATTTGTTGAATAAGTTTTCCCTTTAAAATTAGTAGTAGCAGGCCCTATTTTTAATTGACCAGTTTTAGTAGGTGAAAGTATATAGATTTCTGTCCATTTTTCTTTTTTATCTACTTTGCCATTGATAATAGACACAGAACTGGAAGAGCTCTTGAATGGACCTTGTAGTACTTTGAATTGTGAGAAACTAGTTTTGTTAATAGCGACCTTATTGTTAGATTGAATGGTGTACCTAATATAGTCATCAGATGTTATGTTGTTTTGATCTACAGTAGCTGAGAACTCTAAAGATTGAGCAATGGAAATAACACAACTATAAAACAGAAATGTAATGATTGAAATTAGATGAAAAATATGTCTTGAAATCCAACTCATATCACCAGTCTTTGTAATTTTTAGTACCGCCCTTTTTAGTTTTGAGTGAATCTTTCATCATTTGTTCCATTAATTTTTTTTCTTCATTATTAATGTCCTTGAGAATTTTCTCCATTTGGTCTTTAGAAATTTCACCTTCTTTTTCTTCCTCTTTCTCTTCGTTTTGTTGTTTTTGGTCTTGTTGTTTGGGATCTTTTTCTTCTTCCTCTTTTTCGTTTTTCTGTTCTTGATCTTGTTGATCTTCTTTGTTTTGTTCGTCTTTCTTTTCTTGCTGATCTTGTTGTTGCTGATCTTGTGAAGGTGGTGGAGGTGGTGGAATATGTTTTAAAGCAGATGATAGGTTGTACCTGGTTTCATCATCATTAGGATTGGCTCTTAATGCATTTTTATAATATTCTATGCTTTTTTTAAGGTCCTCAATATTTTCTTTTTCATTGCTATTTTCTTGATTCAAAATACTTTTAGCTGCCTTCTTTTTGTCATTCATGAATTTCTTATAGAATAAATTACCTAGATTATGATATGCCTCTGCTTTTAATTGATCATTTTTTTGACCTTCTATATATTGCTTATAATAATTTTCAGCATTTTCATGATTACCATTTAGGTAAGCGGCATTACCAGCATTATAGATAGCTTTCGAATATTCTTTGTCATTTTGATAAGCTTCTTCGAATAACTTTTGAGCATCCTCATAGTTTCCTTTTTCATAGGCTTTAATCCCTTCATTAAATTTAATTTTTGCATCAGATTGTGAAAACACAATAGTGAAACAACTAATACTTAAAAGGTAATATTTTAGGTAATTATTCATGTTTAAATAATTGTAATTTATCTGCAAATCTGCTTCTGTTTTCTGGAATAATTAAGTGTAATATAAACAATAGGATACCTATGAAAAGAAAACCCTGGAATTGATCATCATATTTAGTGAAGATCTCTAATTCATCTGCTCGTTTTTTACTGTCGTCAAGGTTTTCCAATATGTTATCAATATTAATTATTCTTTTATCTGCTCTAGTATAGGATCCTTTACTAGACATAGCAATTTCTTTTAAACTTTGTTCTTCTAACTTAGTAGTAATAGTTCGTCCTTCATTGTCTTTTTTGTAAGATTTAATCTTATTGTTTTTTCTAATTGGGATTAATCCACCTTTTAATGTGCCAATTCCTACTGTATTAATGGAAATAGCATGCTTTTTATTAACCATATTGGCTAATTGAATAGGACTGGTTTCATGATTTTCCCCATCAGATAATAAAATAATAGACCTTTTAATATCTCTCTCAAGGTCAAATGATTGGGCACATATTTTAATTGCTTTGTTTAGATCGGTACCATATGAAGGGATAAGATCTGTATTTACATTGTCTAGTGACATTATTGCCAGCTCATGATTGATACTTAATGGCTGAAGAGAAATAGCATCACCTGCAAATAGTACAATACCAATTTTATTTCCTTTTAATTCATCGATTAACTTTTTAATGTAGCTTTTAGCTATATATAGCCTGCTTTTTTCTGGGAGTATGTCTTCTGTAAGCATGCTTTTACTGATATCTAATGCAATCATTACATCAATGACTTTTCGTTCAATTATTTTTTTGTTTTCACCATATTGAGGATTAGCTAGAGCAATAATGAAAAACAACAATCCTAAATTCAGTAAAAGGAATTTTAAGATAGTTCTGAAATTTGAAATTATAGGATGAGTATAAGGTAATAATTTACTAGAGCTATATTTAAGAATGGCTTTGTTCTTCCAATTAAGCCTCAGGGTCCAAATAATTAATATAATAGGTAGCAAAAGTAAACCCCATAAGTAATGTGAATGCTCAAACCTGAATTCTTCCATCCCATTTAAGAAATAGGTGTAGTATGAGTATAGAATCCCTAATAGTATTAATTCTATGGTCAAAATGATAAAAAAACCATTTTTAAAATTAAATTGATATTTAAACTGTTGTTCCAAATTCAATGTATTGTTTTAATTATCAAATTCTTAGTAAAGAAACCAGCTAATAATAGTAAAAGACCTAGACCAGTAAATAGACCACCTTTTTCAGGAAGATCTATTTCATATTGCTGATCATTAGGAATCTCAGCTTTTTCTAGTAGGTTAATTTCATTATAGATCTTTTTTAACTTTTCATTATTTGTTGCTCTATAATATTTTCCGCCTGTAAGCTTCGCAATTTCTTTCAGTGACTTTTCGTCAATCTCTACTTTTTGATAATCATAGATGTACCTTCCAAAGTGGTCAATAGCAACAGGAGTTTTTGCCTTGCCATTGGTGCCAACTCCAATGGTGTAAATTTTTATTTTTTCATTTTTAGCAATTTCCGCGGCAGTTATGGGGTGTAATTTCCCAGCAGTTGTCTTTCCGTCTGTAAGAAGAATGAGCACTCTACTGCCTTTATTCTTACATTCTTTTAAACGATTAACACCTACAAGTAAGCCTTCTGCAATTGCCGTTCCAGGGTTTCTTTGTAATAATCCAGTTTTAGCTTTATTGATCTTGTTGGAAATATCTGCGAAGTTGGATGTTAGAGGGCATTGAGTATATGCAGCACCCTCAAAAACAACTAATCCCAACTGATCATTAGGTCTATCTTTGGCAAATTGAATGGCTACTTTTTTTGCAGCTTCAAATCTGTTAGGTTTAAAATCTTCTGCTAGCATACTTGCTGATGCATCTAAAGAGATCATGATGTTAATACCTTCAGTCAATTGCTTTTTTTGAAATGCCATTTCATACTTTAATTGTGGGCGTGAGAGGGCAATGATAAACAAGCCCAATGCGATTAATTTAGAAGTAAATAATAAATGATTGATCCATGCAAAATAATTATTAGATGCGCCTTCTAATAATTGAGTAGATGAAGTTTTAATTGAACCATCATATTTGGAGATTTTAGATAAATAAAAAATAGAAATGAAAGGAATTAAGTAAAGAAGATATATATAATTATAGGATGAAATTCCAAATAATTGATCCTCAGAAGGTGAACAATTAAAATAGTTTAATATTTCTTTATAAAAAAAAGAGATAAGAAATACTAATAAGAATTGTACTCCAATAAGAAAGATATGTCTATTGTTGTATTTCATGTACTTTGTTTTCTTCTAATATTTTTTCTTTTTCAATCAGCGTTCTGGAAAACCCAATGGCAAATACATTTTCTTCCTGGCTAGGTGTTTGTTTAGCAAATTTCACCATATTGGAAATGTTGAATAGTTTTTCAAGTTGAGCTAAATCATCTTTTGGTATTGATGACAGCCTTAATTCATTTAAAATTTCATTACTTGTTTTTTCAAAAGTTAGTGTATTGTATTTGTAGGCGATGAACTCCCATAAGACCTCATCAATTTTAGAAAAATATGCTTTATGTTTTCCGTTTTGCCATAACTTTAATGCTTCAATCTCATCTAGAGCTAATAATAATTTTACTGTAACAGGGATTTGATCAGCTTTTTCTGAAATGTCCTTTTTCTTCCTGATCTTGAGGAAATAATAGATCACTGAAAAAACAACTATTAAGGTGCTAATTAAAATGAGCCAATTTTCTATCATCCAATTAAGAATAGCTTTAAGCTTCATTAATATATTTTCCCAAAAAGTAAAGGGGTCTTCTTTAATATCCTTGATGTCTTTAATTTCATTAACGTTGCTTATTCTAACAGGGTTAATGACAATTAATAATGAATTTGAATAGATAGAATCATTTCCTATTGTAGCTACTTTTGGAGGTAATTCAAATTTACCAGAATCAAAATTGGCAATAATTATTTCCTGTGAAATTTTAAGAAAAAGGTCTCCGTTTTCATCATTAAATGAAAAGCTCTCTATCGGATTTACTTTTCTTAGCTCCCAGTTGTTGCCTAATGAATCTGAAAGATCAGGGAATTGTACTGTTTGTGGATCAATAGAGCCGGGATATGTTAATTCATAAATAATAGCAACTTCTTCACCTAATAAAATTTGATTGGTATCAGCTGTAGCCTTAAATGAAGTGGCTTGACCAAATGCAAATATTGGTAAAGAACAAAATAGTATGTGAATGATTCTTTTCATCTTTTTTTGAATACATTCATTAAGGGTTTAATATATCCTTGATCAATATTGATGTTGGCAAAGTCAACATTAGATCTTCTAAAAGACTCTAAGGTTTCATGTTCTTTTCTGATAGCATTGTTGTGGTATTGTAGTCTGTTCTTTTTTGAGCTGGTATTGACCCATTTTATAGCACCTGTTTCACTGTCTTTAAGCTGGGTAATCCCAATATTCGGAAGGTCCTTTTCTCTTTTATCAAAAATTCTTAATGCGACCAAATCATGTTTTTTACGTGCTATTTTCATGGATTTTTCAAAACCGTCATCTAAAAAATCTGAGATTAGAAATGCAATGCTTCTTTTTTTAATCATGTTGTTAAAATGTTTTACAGCAAGATCAATATTAGTTTTTGTATTGGAGGGTTTAAACTCAATGAGCTCCCTGATAATTCTTAAGATGTGTTTTTTTCCTTTTTTTGGAGGGATGAAGAGTTCTATTTTATCAGAAAATAGAAGGGCTCCAATTTTATCATTGTTTTGTGTTGCAGAAAATGCCAATACAGCACTTATTTCTGCAATTATTTCTTTTTTCAGCTGCTCTCCAGATCCAAAAATTTCAGAACCAGAAATATCTACCAATAACATAACAGTTAGCTCTCTTTCCTCTTCAAAAACTTTAACATAAGGGTGATTGTACCTTGCTGTTACATTCCAGTCTATTGTTCTTATGTCATCTCCTGGCATATATTCTCTAACTTCAGAAAACGCCATTCCTTTGCCTTTAAAAGCTGAATGGTATTCTCCAGAAAAGATCTGGTTAGATAGATTTTTAGTTTTGATCTCTATCTTTCTTACTTTTTTTAGTAATTCTTTTGTATCCATTAAGCTATAACATTAAGGAACATCTACTTTATTAAGGATGGTATTGATGATCTCTTCAGTTGTAATATTTTCTGCTTCTGCTTCATAGCTTAGCCCTATCCTGTGACGTAGTACATCATGACAAACAGCTCTTACATCTTCAGGAATGATATAGCCTCTTTTTCTTAAGAAAGCATAGGCTTTGGCAGCACTGGCAAGAGCAATACTAGCTCTAGGAGATCCTCCAAAATCTATGAGTGGTTCAATATCATGGAGATTATAGCTGGATGGTTCTCTTGTAGCAAAAACTATATCTACAATATATTGCTCTATCTTTTCATCCATATAGATCTTTTTGACAACTTCTCTTGCTTTAATAATCTGTTTTGGATCTATTACTTTGTTGGGTACAGGCATTCCTTCAGTAGATACGTTATTTCTAATGATGAGCTTTTCTTCTTCTCTTTTTGGGTAGGGGAGCACTACCTTGAGCATGAATCTATCGACCTGTGCTTCGGGCAATGGATAGGTTCCTTCTTGCTCAATTGGATTCTGAGTTGCCATTACTAAAAATGGTTCTGGTAATTTATAAGTTTTGTCACCTATTGTTACTTGTCTTTCTTGCATAGCTTCAAGAAGAGCACTCTGAACCTTAGCTGGTGCACGGTTGATCTCATCAGCTAAAATGAAATTTGAGAAAATAGGGCCTTTTCTAGAAATAAACTCTTCTTTCTTTTGATTATAGATCATGGTGCCTAATAAATCGGCAGGTAGTAGATCTGGTGTAAATTGGATTCTATTGAATTTGGCATCGATCGTTTTAGAAAGGGTGCTTATCGCTAATGTTTTGGCTAAACCAGGAACACCTTCTAAAAGGATGTGTCCATTTGATAGTAGTCCAATCATAAGACTTTCGATCATTTTTTTCTGACCAATGATCACTTTTTTTACTTCAAGATTAAGAAGGTCTAAAAAAGCACTTTCTTTCTGAATAAGTTCATTTAATTCACGAATATCTGCAGACGCATTATTTGTAGGTTCATTTATCATGTTTACCTCATTTTTTTCTTCCATAATTGTATCTTAATTCAGCTTTTAAATATTATATAGGTAAAATTCAGAATTATTGGATTGAATGTTGAATTTATCTTGTTAATAAATGTTAAGTGTTTTTTAATTAGTTTTTTATAATTGTTGAATTTTTAAAAATCAAAAAAACTATTTTTGATTTATGAATAAAAAAGGATTACTACTACAGGATTGTATCAAAGATGTAAGAACATTTCATGATGCATTTTCAATCGAAAATGAAGAAAAACCAAAAGCATTAATTTCAGATAATGACATTCTTCTTCGTTTTAATTTAATGAGAGAAGAAAATGAAGAATATTTTGAAGCTGCTAAAGAAGGGGATCTTATTGAAATTGCTGATGCTTTAGGGGATATGCTTTATATTTTATGTGGAACAATCCTTAAACATGGGATGCAGGATAAGATTGAAGAAGTTTTTACAGAGATTCAAAGAAGTAATATGAGTAAGCTGGATAAAGATGGTAATCCAATTTATCGAGAAGATGGTAAAGTGCTAAAATCTGATCAGTATTTTAAACCAAATATCAAAGCTATTTTAGATAGAGAGCCTGAGCAGATTACATGATCTTTAATGAAATCCAATGGCTGTATTAGGTGATTGAATCTTATTTTTAAGGGCAATCATTTTTATACAAGCAATAGCACATTCAATTCCTTTATTTCCATGCTTGCCTCCAGAACGATCAATGGCTTGTTGCATGGTATCATCTGTTAAAACTCCAAAAATAACTGGTTTGTTATATTTTAAACTTACTTGCATAACACCATTGGCAGTACCCTCACAGACAAAATCAAAATGTTTGGTCTCTCCTTGTATTACACTTCCTATAGTGATGACTCCATGAACATCAGTAGATTCCAATAAGTATTGAGCTCCTAAGGGTAATTCAAATGCACCAGGCACATGATGAATGATTATATTTTTTTCTGGAACATTTAACTCCTTTAATGTAGATACTGCCCCATTTAAAAGCTGATCAGTAATTTTATTATTCCATTCAGAGACAACAATTCCAAATCGCATTTTTTCAGCATTTGGGAGATCAGATTTATTAAAATGAGATAGATTCTTCTGGTCTGTAGCCATTTTAATTGGATTGTTCTTCTTCTTTATATATAGGAGAACCTAATTTTAATGATTCTAAGTATTTCTCAGCAATATAAGATTCGCTATATCCAGGATAGTTATAAACTATTTTTTGATAAATAGCCATGGCTTTTTTGTAGTCTTTTGCAAGCTCTTTAGCTTTTGCAGCTTTCATCATAAACATAGGAGTGGTAAGCTGGTTATCCTTTTTTGAATATGCTTTATAGTAATAACTATAAGCTTTACTAACATTACCTAATTGCATGTATGCATCTCCGATTGCACCAATAGCCATTGTTCCTAAAATCTCATCTTCAAAATCCACCTTGCTTAGTGCCTTAATAGCTTTATCATATTCTTTAATATTTAAATAAGCGATGCCAAGATCATATTGAGCAAGTCTTCCTCCATCGTAGCCTTCATATTCTTCAATTACTTTCAATAATCCAGGATAGGTCATCATGCTATCACCATTTATTGCATTTAATATAGAGTTGTCAATTTTATCGTTAAGTCCTTGAGCTTCAAAATCAAGAATTGCAGATTCAGCCTGCCAAAGTTTTGAGATAGATTCTTTTTGTTTAGGTTGTACATAAAAGTAATCCCACGCCATAAAAGATCCCCATACAAGTAGGGCTAATCCAATAACTCCTGAAATAATATTAATAACCAATTTGTTCTTTTGATAAAATTCAGAACTGTCTTCTCCAAGATATTCTTGAAAGTTATTTTTTTTAGTTGATTTTTCTATTGGTGCTTCTTCTTCTATTTCTGACATGATCAGCTATTTATTTATTTATTGGGTGCAAAAATAGTTTTTTTAAGATAAATTGCATAAGCTTTCTTCATAGTAGTATTTTTGTTTGATGCATTTATCCAAATTATCCTTATTAAATTTTAAAAATTGTCTTGAAGTTTCATTCAATTTCTCTGATAGAGTGAATTGTTTTTTAGGAAATAATGGTCAAGGTAAAACCAATATTTTAGATGCTATACATTATTTAAGTTATACTAAAAGTTATTTTAATTCTATTGATAGTCAGAATATTTCCTTTAATCACCCATTTTTTGTAATCCAAGGAGAATTTATTCTAGAAAATGAATTACAGAATCTTTATTGTGGGATGAAGAGGGGGGAGAAAAAAATATTTAGAAAAAATAAAAAAACTTATTCTAGATTGGCAGACCATATAGGATTTTTGCCAGTTGTTATGATTACTCCCTATGATAGTAATTTAGTATTGGATGGTAGTGACGTAAGAAGAAAGTTCATTGATGCTCTTATTTCACAATTCAATAGAGAGTATTTAGAAAATTTGATCTTTTATAATAAGATCTTAATTCAAAGAAATACTTTGTTGAAAAAATGGGCTGAGAATGGTGTTTTTCAGAAAGACCTATTAGATATTATTGATGTTCAATTGATTGATAAAGCAAAATTTATTCATAGTATAAGAGCTCAATTTTTAAAAAGTTTTATTCCTGAATTTAATGAATATTACAAAAAAATTGCACAGGTTGATGAGCATGTAGAATTAGTTTATGAATCATCCTTGAATAATGAAATGATGGAAGATTTGCTGAAAACTAATTTAAATAAGGATAGAAAGCTTAAATATACTTCTGATGGAATTCATAGAGATGATCTTTTATTTAAGATCAATGATCATCCGCTTAAAAAGTATGGTTCTCAAGGTCAGCAAAAATCTTTTTTGATAGCATTAAAGCTGGCTAAATTTAATTTTATAAGAGAAAAAAAAGGATTTACTCCTATTTTACTTTTAGATGATATTTTTGATAAATTAGATCATAATAGGGTAAATTATATAGTGGATTTAATAGAAAAAGAAAAATTAGGTCAAACTTTTATTACAGATACTGACATTAAAAAAGTGCCAGGTATTTTAAAAGCAATGAAAGTTGATTTTAAAGCATTTGAGATTCAACAAGGATCTTCAAAAGAATTATAATTTATGGCTAAGAGAGATTCAAATAATGAGAAAATGGATGATGTTTTTAAAAAACTGATCCGTTCTTATGGTATGACTTCAAGATTCAATGAATTTGAAGTTGTTCAAGTGTTTTCTGAAATTATGGGTCCAGTAATTATGAAAAAAGTTTCCAATGCATATGTGTATCAGCATAAATTATTTCTTGAGTTATCTAGTGCACCTTTAAAACAGGAGCTTAGTATGGAGAAAACTAAGCTGATTAATATGATCAATAAAGAATTAGGACAGGATTATTTAAAAGGAATTATTATAAAATAACTTATCCTAAGGATACATCTAGAATCATCATTACAATAAAACCAGCAATTAATCCCATTGTAGCCAAATCTGTATGGCCACCTCTTTGACTTTCAGGAATTACTTCTTCAACAACAATAAAGATCATTGCACCTGCAGCAAAAGCCAATGCATAAGGTAAAATAGGCAGTACCTGAATAACTATCAATGCTCCAATTACTGCAAAAATAGGTTCTACAATTGCAGATAATTGTCCCCATTGCCAAGATTTCCATTTACTTACTCCTTGTCTTCTAAGAGGCATAGAAACTGCAAAACCTTCTGGAAAATTTTGTATACCAATACCAATGGCCAAAGCAATAGCAGAGCCCATAGTGAAAACCGTATTGTTATCTAGCCCCATTATTTCTGGTGATGAGAGCGCTCCAAATGCAACTCCAACAGCTAGCCCTTCTGGAATATTATGTAATGCAATGGCTAGTACCAATAATATGGTTTTTCTCCAATTCGTTGACATTCCTTCAGCTTCTTCTCTTTTAGCAAATAAATGTAAGTGTGGAATAATTTTATCTAATCCAAATAGAAATAACGCACCTAAAAAGAAGCCAATAGCAGGAGCTATCCAGGATGGTGTATTACTTAGTCCCATTTCATTTTGCATTTCTACATATTCAATAGCAGGAGAAAGTAGTGACCAGAAACTTGCAGCTATCATCACACCTCCAGTAAATCCTAAAGAAATATCTAGTATTTTTCTATTGGACGCACTAAAAAAGAATACAAGTCCTGCACCAACAGCAGTAAGTCCCCAAGTGAATAAACCAGCAATAAGTGCTTGAATTACAGAGTTTTGTTCAATAAACCATTGATAGATATTGTTCATTATTTTGTGTTAATTAATATGTTTTTTGCTACTGCTGAGCTTATCTGAATATTTTTATTATCAATTATTATCTCTAATGATTGATCAAATTCAATTTTGTCAACTACATTAATTTTTGTTCCTAGGTGGATATTTATTTTATCTAAATATTGTAGAAATGAAGGTGTGTCTAAAGAAACACCAACTACTTGACCAATTTTATTGATGGGTAATTCAATTAATGGAATTGAGAATGATTTAGGAATTTCACCATTGATGTTAGGAATAGGATCGCCATGAGGATCAAACATTGGATTCCCTAAATAATCATCCAATCTATTAACTAATTCAGATGAATTGATGTGCTCTAGTTGTTCTGCAATTTCATGCACTTCATCCCATTTAAAATTCAGATTAGTTACTAAGAAAGTTTCCCATAATCTATGTTTACGAATAATGGAAAGTGCTATTTTTTTCCCCTCTTTTGTTAATGTAGCCCCTTTGTATTTTTTATAATTGATCCATCCTTTATCAGATAATTTTTGAAGCATATCAGTTACACTTGATGCTTTCATTTTTAAATAATTAGCTATATCTGTTGTTGAGATAGGATTATCATCTTTCCATAAGCTATAAATAGCTTTTAAGTAATCTTCTTCAGATCGACTTCTCATAATTATATTTTGTTACAAATATATATAATTTAGATGTGCCTAAACTAAATTTTAGCTTTGGATAAATTCAGTAAATTAAACACCTCTACTATCATATTATAGACCCTTTTTAATTAGAAGAGATTAATTTGTTGGAGATAACAAATTTAAAGGGCAGACATAACATTTCTTGGAAATTCAAGCCGGATTCTAGCATGTCAAGATCTTGAGGGTCGTAGATCCAACAAATTTTTAAATCAATTCGACTAAAACTTGATATTTCTTTAAATTCTTTAAGAATGCTATAAAGATATTTTGCAGAAGATGAGTTGAAATACTCAAATTCAAATTCTACATTTATTTCTTTAGTTTGACTTTCGATATGTGAAAGGAAATAGTTTAACATTTTATATTCAACTAGCCATTTAATAATAGGTTGATAAAATATTTTGTTGTGCTCTAATCTTGATATTCCTGAAAACCTCATATGATTGAGTTGTTTACTAAGAATGACTTGAGGGCTTTTTTTAGTTTTAGGCAGATGAATATTTTTCATTTTTATTTTAATCAGTTATGATTGATTCATTTAATAGGGGCATATCAATTTTGTTATTATCTCTAATTCTGAATTTTAATAATATTTCATGTGTCCCAGAGCTGTGATTGCTCAGATCAGTAAAATTCATTTCGTATCCATATGATAAAATAAAATCCTCAGCAATGGTACAGCTTGCCATAGCAAGTAATTCATTGGAAGTCCTATAGGATGATCCAATACTAAATTTGTTTTTATAATCAATCTGAGAGTTGAAATCGAATTGTATTGGAGCTCCAGCAACTTCTTTTATTAGAAAAGATGTTTTTAAATCTAAGTCTTTATTGATCTCAAACGAATAACCAGAATGTATATATATATGAATGTTATTCTTGTTAAACTGTATATTTCCTTCGTGTTGTGTAGTGTAAATTACATTTGTTTGAAGAATTGTGGGGATTGAGATTCCTATATTAAACTTATTCCAGTTGAAATAAGTCCCAAATTTAAAGTTGGGAAGCACTACCGTTGGTATACCAGAAGTAAAAACAGGATCATTAGGACTGAATACCTGAATTTGAGTAAAGTCACTTTTATGAAACCCTAATAATCCAGCTAGGCTCATTGTTAAACTGCTGTTTTTTCCAGTTTTTAAATTATGTGCATAAATAGCTGATAGCTCTTTTAGATCATTAATTGCAATTTTATCATTAACAAGACTTAATCCTAAAAAATCCTTGTTGTTTTTTAAAGGAAAATTAATATTCAATCCTTGTATTACAGGTGCTCCTTCAATTCCTGTCCATTGAGATTTATGAAATATTGCTCCATTAATGTCTTTATCCTCACTTATGCAAGCAATGTTCATAAATGGCTGATGTACCATGTATTGTCCAATGTGTAATTGATTTTGCGAAAAATTACTTTGATAAATAATGATCGATATAATTACTATTAGTTTTTTCATGAATAATCGTTTAATGTTGAGATAAATTCAAACTTTTTAATTGATTGTTATCAAATTTATTGGTGATCTGATTTTTATGTTATCCCCCATAAAGGGGAATTATTTAATTTATTGAGATCTAACTTCAATGAATCCATTCATAGGTTCCGATCCATCTCCTAGTTTTAGAATGTAGAAATAAGATCCATCAACTACTTTGTCACCTCTTAAAACAAACTTTGTGTTTTCATTTTGTCCAAACCAATCATTGAGGTAAGGTGATGCTTGATATATTATATCTCCCCATCTATTGAATATTACCAGCTCATTTTCTGGAAAAAATTCAATATGCTGTATTTCAAAAAAGTCATTTAACCCGTCTCCGTTTGGAGATACTCCATTAGGCACTTCTACTTTTTGTATTCTTTCCACCTCTATAATAAGCCAAGCTTTTTCACAGATATTATCACATATGCTATCACATATGGAATATTCTAAGCTGTCGATTCCGAAAAATCCGATATTTGGAAGATAAGAGATTTCACCATTTCCTAAATAAATGGCATTTCCATTGTTTGGATAGTTTAGAATTGTAATTGTATTATTATCTCCTATGTCGTTTAGATCAACTAAAGTGCTTACAGCAGTTTGATAGGGTGTTTGATTGTAATCATTTTGTGCAAGGACTGTAGAAACATCATTAAACCCAATATTAAAACTAGTATTAATCATACATCCTATTGAATCAATAATCTGTAGTTGATATTCACCCTGAACAATGTCCTGTATGTTCAATGAATTTGAAATTACTTGGTTGTCGAATAGCCAACTATAACTGTAACTTGGATTCCCTCCAGAAATTATAATTCCACTAATACTACCTCCAATGGAACAATTCTCATCCTCAATCATTAAATCTTGCAGAGTTATTTGTAAAGAATCACTAACAAAAATATTAATTGAATCTGTCGTAAGGCACCCATTTGGTGAGGTAGCAATTACAATATATTCAGTGTCAAATATGGGGTTTACTAAATGTGATGCTCCAGACCCTAAAGATTGATTCCATTGATAGGTTAATAATGAGTTATTAAGATTTAATAAAACATTTTCACCAGGACAAATAGTAGTGTCAGGACCTGCATTAATCTGAATACCAACTGTGTCCCATGCAATTGTAATACTGTCCATGAAGGTACATCCATTTATACCTGTTGCTAATAAATTATAAGTGCCAGCTTGATCGATCCAAATAATAGAATCGTTATTATTGTTTAATATATTTCCATTTATAGTCGACCATGTATAGTTTGGAGCTCCAAGGGCTTCTAATGAAATATTAGCATGATTACAATTTATTGAGGGATTGGATGAGTTTAATGTAAAATTAGGTGTGTTTAAATCTTCAATTATTGTGATGCTGTCTTTGCTAACACATCCATTTACTCCACTGACCTCTACAATATATGTGCCTTCTTCATCTATAAAAATCGAAGAGGAATTAGACCCGTTTATAATATTACCATCTAAAGTAGTCCATTCATATAAGTGGCCGCCAGTAGCTGAAATATTAGCTATTGTGCTATCACATGTTAAAGTGTCTGAAGAAGTGTTTATATTAATTACGGGTATGGAACTATTTGATGACACATATAACATTGAATTTGTAGTACAACCATTTGTGCCAGTTACTTCAACAATATAAAGACCTCCTGAATTAATTGAAATAACTGAATCGTTAGTTGATGAAATAATATTTCCGTTAATAGTAGACCAATTGTAAAAAACGCCACCAAAAGCAAATAGGTTGATAATGGTGTCAATACAATTAATTTCTTTAGTTAAAGCGTTAATACCTACACTTGGTAAATTAGTATTAGTTGTTATTGTTATTTCAGTAGAATCCATGCATCCATTATTACCAGTAATAATTACTTGATAGGTTCCGGCATTATCTATTAAAATTGAGGAAGTATTGGATCCAGATAAAATGTTTCCGTTCAATGTGTTCCAATTATATATAGCTCCACCATTGGCAGATAGTGTAATGATGGTGTCAATACAATTTAATTCAGAATTACTTACAGTTGTTGTGATTCCTGGTATTGAGAAATCTTGTTGAATAGAGATGCTATCCTGAACAGTACATCCATTTGGACCTGTTGCTGTTACTAAATAAGTACCACTTTGATCAACATTAATGTGAGACTGATTGACATTTCCAATTATGTTGCCATCATTTGTAGACCAATGGAAATTAGCTGTTCCAATTGCTTGTAAATCTATAGTGGGTTGATTACAATTTAATTCTATAAAAGTCGAATTAATATGCACTGTTGGTTCGGATATATCTGTATATATAGTAATGCTATCTGTTGATGTACATCCGTTAATATCAGTAACTAGCAAGGTGTAAGTTCCATTTTGATTAACTATGGGATTTGCCGTATTCCCTCCTGATGCTATGCTGCCATTATTAGTAGTCCATAAATAAGATACTCCTCCTGAACCGTTTAGATGAATGGTCTGATTAATACAATTGATCGTATCATTTGATGAAGAGATACCTACAATGGGGGGCGCTGGTAGGTTATGTTGTATTTGGTTGCTTCTACTGCAATTTCCATCTGCGTAATAAGTGACTAATTCATATTGACCATTAGGGAAATTACTTAGATTTAAATTTGAATTAGTTTCCCCAATTATGGCAACACCATTTTCATACCATTGATAACCTGTTGTAGTAGAGCTACTGTTAGTACCTGCAAATGATGCTATTTTATTTCCTTCACAAGAATTACCCGTTACATTTATTGATGAGGTTGGTGGGGGTGTAAAGTTTTCTTCAAATAATTTAAAGTTGTCTAAATAATAATAATCCCATCTACCATTCCAGTTTAGAGATCCACCTAACTGCATCATTCCACCAATTGGATTATTACAATTTGGACCAATCATTATTGCTTTTATATTAGTAGGTGCAGTAAAATGAATGTTACCTTGTACCCAAGAATTTGTATTGGTTGTAATAGTTTGAGATCCTAATATAACCCAATTTGGATCTATAGCTGTAGGGCACAGTGAACCAGGTACTTGAGGAAAAGAATTTAAAGGTGAAATGCTTTGGTATCCATATATTACCAATTCCATGTTGGCATTACTAGTTCCAATATAATGAGGAGCCCATTGGAAAGTAGATAATCCTGTTCCACTAGCAGCTGTTATGTTGTAAGTAAAGTTATAATTGATTCCTGAGCTTAGAGGGCTATTTAGTACAGTTCCAATATATTCTTTCCAAATATTACCAATCCAAATATCGTGACCGTCTCCGATTCCTACATATCCAGTCCCATCTGGATAGGGAACACTTGGAGGTGTTAATTCAACACTAGACTGCCAACCACAATTATAATAGTCAGAAGTAGCGCTGTTTCCTCTTTGCCAATTAAATAGTTCAGATTCAATGTATCCATTATGAGTTCCATCATTTTGTAAATGTGGGCAATGTTTGAATTGTTCAAAGGAAGGATTAGGTATTGAATTGTTTGGAGTGATAGATGTAATGCCATTACAATCACATTCAGGATCATTTAGATCAATTAATCCATCAAGGTCATCGTCAATTCCATTAGAGCAATTTTCTTGGGAGAAGGAAAAATTAAATGATAGTAGAAGGATTAGCTGAAAAACATATTTAAGTGGGTTCATATTAAATTATTTTAAGCTAAATTACTTTGACTGTAATGGGGATAATATCCCCCCAATGGGGGAATTATTTTAGTAAATTAACATGACCTACTTTTGTTATTAAATCTAGATTGTGTTCTTTTCTAGCTTCAATTTTCCAAACATAAACATCTGTTTGAACTATGCTACCATTAAGTCTCCCATCCCATCCATTCTCTTTTATGTTGGTGTCAAAGATGACTTCTCCCCATCTATTGAATATCATGAATCTATAGCCATCATTTGATATGCCATGCATTTCTGGTTTGAACACCTCATTAATTCCATCGCCATCTGGAGTAAATGCATTGGGTACATAAATTCCTGATTCCCCATTTACATATACAAAATCACAATATTGATCGGTACAGCCGTGAAGTGTACTAACATCTAAACAAATTTCATAAGTGCCTGTTTGATATTCGGGGAAAATGAATATAGGCTCACTGTTGCTTGAGCTACCTAATGAATTGAAATCCCAATTGTAATTGTCTGCAATAGTAGATTGATCATAAAATTCAAAATAGGGATAATACATGCTTGCAGATAGACTAGAGGTTGTGAAATTTGCAATAGGTAGAGGATGAATTCCTACAAATGAATGATAAGTTACTTCGTTTAAACAACCTTGGTCACTAATTGTGGTTAATGTGATGTCATAATAGTCGCTTGAAGTTCCATTATTTTCATAGCAATGATCAGGGTGTTGTAAATTAGAATGAGTTCCATCTCCTAGGTTCCAATTATATGATATGATGTTCCCATTGCTAATTGTAGAATTATTTTGGAAATCTACACACCATATAGAACATCCCATTGGATTGGGACTCATAAAATCAGCTACTGGATTGGGGTGAACAGTAATTAGTATTGAAGTATCATCTACACATCCATTATCTGTAATTATTTCGAGTTGAACATTAAATGCTCCTTCTTGAGAAAATTGATAGGAAGGGTGTTGTGTGTTGGTTACTGCACCATTGTCATTAAAATTCCAATTCCATGATGTAATATTATTATTAGTATGATTGTTTGATACTGTTGAAAGGTCAGTAAAGTTAATGGCTTCGCCAAAACAGGTGTCATTTGCATTAAAAAAAGCAATGGGGTTAGGGTAAACCTCTATTTGACCTATTACTGAATCAGTACATCCATTTGAGCTTTCGGACATCAAGGAAACGGTATAGATTCCTTCTAAAGTAAATTGTTCTGAGGGTTGAAATTGATTAGATGAGTTTCCATTTCCAAAATCCCATAAATAGTTGATAATATTACCATTATTAATAGAAGAATTATTTACAAAATTAACAATGGAATCTGCACAGATATTTCCTGCGGAAAACTGAGAATTTGGTAGCTCGTATATTTCTATTGGTTGGGTTATTGAATCTCTACAATTATAAGTATTAATAACTACTAATGAGACATTATATGTTCCAGGGTTGTTGTATAGATGTGAAGGGGAAGCTATATTGTAATCTATTGTATTGTTTTGATCTATATCCCAATTCCAAGTTGATATTGATCCATTATTTGCTAGCGATAGATCGTTGAATTGTGCTAATTGCATAAAGCAAGTATCTGTGAAATTAAATAGAGCAGTAGGAAGCTCAGCTACATAAACAGTATCTGTTATAAAAGAGACACACCCACTGTCAGATTGTGCTTGTAATGTTATGTTGTAGGTGCCAGATTGATTGTATGTGTGAGTTGGAGAAATTGCATTAGAATTAATACTGTTATTATCAAAGTCCCATGAATAATTCACAATGTTTCCAGAATTTATAGTAGATAAATTTGTGAAAGTAGTTGCTTCACCTAAGCATACAATGTTGGGAGAGAAATTAGGTATAGGAACAGGGTTCACTGTAATTGGCATAATTATATTATCGTAACACCCATAGGATGTTTCTACAGTAAGTGAGGCGTTGTAGCTTCCAGATGAAATATACCCATTGGTAGGGTTTTGAGTGTTATTATCAATAACTCCATCTGATGTAAAATCCCATTCCCATGAAGTAATAGCTGCATTAAATGCTTGAGAAAGATCTGTAAAATCAGTAACTGTTCCCTCACAAACATAATTGGCTTCAAATGCTGCTTCTATTCCTTGAACATCGACTATATGGGTGAGTGTATCAAAACAACCCGATCCAGAAGGACTAAGGACACCCGTAATTAATTGAATTTCATAAGTTCCTACTGAGTCATAAAAATGATTGGTATTATTTGTTGACTGTAATGGCGAACCATCTCCAAAGTCCCAACTCCAATATCCAATATTTGAACCAGGTGATGAAGTGCTGAGATCTGTAGGGGAGAAGTTCTCGTCTAAACAAAGGGTATTGTCAACTGTGAAATTAGTAGTTGGAACACCAGGTGCAACATCGATAGTTGCTGAAAAAGTAGCATTACAAACAGCTCCTTGTACTGGAGTAGCAACAACGGTATATGTTCCAGCAAGATTGGTGGTAATACTTTGAGTAGTAGCTCCTGTGTTCCATAAATAAGAGATGGCTCCATTAGGTGCAGTGAATGTGACAGGCTGATTGTCGCAAATTTCTGTTCCTGGAGGAATTAATTCAAGAGATTGGCATTCAGCATCTATGTATGCATATCCATAATGACCTCCTTGATCACAATCTCCAGATACAAATTCAACCGTTACATTGGTTCCTAAATAAGGCTCAAGTGGAACAAATACAGTATGCCAGTCTCTGTACCATCCTCCAGAGTAAGGACTCCAAGTAGAATCAAGGTTTCCTCCTGCTACTACTAAGTATTCCCCACAGGTAATGAGGTTTCCCATATGATCATACACATTTACTTTAAAAAAAGGCATGTCTCCATGAGAATGTCCTGGGTCTTCTAATACAACGGCAAATGAATATTGAAAATTGGCATTTGATGAGTCGACTATAAATGTCCTTCTTGCAGCAGCAGCTCCATATCCAGTATTTGTGTAGTCTCCTATCATTAAGGAATAGTTTCCTGAATTTGGATTTACTCTTGGAAATCCACCTTGAGGATCATTCCCGCCATTGTAGATGGTGAAATCATTATTTGCTAATGTAGTAGCGTTTGTGTTTGTTATTTGTGCTACTTGACCATTTACAAAGCCGCTAATTAGATCCCAGCCAGTTGCATCGCCATATTCAAAATCCATATTAGTACATTGATTTTGAGCAGAATAAGAATTCCCCAATAAGATTAATATAAATATGAGTAGTTTTTTCATCTTATTAAATGCTTTAAAAAGTATTGAGAATTATGATGCTGATCATTTTATGATAATCCTTCCAGAGAATGATTTGTTGCTGGAACTGAGCTGATATAAATACACTCCATTAGTTAATCCCTCTCTTTCAAGTATTAATCTTTTTGAATGTATATTTTCAATTGCTTTTACAAGGTTGCCAAGTACATCGTAAATAGTTAGGCTATAATACTCAGAATCATTAGGAAGCTCAATGGTTGCAGAACTAGTCATTGGGTTGGGGTAGAACTTAATATTTTCTTCATAATTAAATATTTCGTTCGTAGTTGTTGGTGAAGATTCAAATGATTCAATACAAAGATCATCTATCTGATTAAAAGGGCCTATAGTAAAACTTGACACTTGACCTTCAATTGTTATTTTTAAAATTCCCCACACATTATAATTTTCAAATTCCCAGGAAATATCTGTAGGCAATGTGTTTACATCAAAACCATTGATTTTAAAAGAATTTATTAATGTAGTATCCAACATATATCCATCAACTAAAAATGTAATTTTTTTATAATCATTCTCAGTGTTAAGGTCAGTTAAATCAAAAGTCGCCAAAATATTGTTGACATATAGATTATTAAACATCCAGAACCAATGCCCCCCATGACTAGGGTTGTTGATGTTTCCATAAATTTTTATTCCATTGGTTTCATAAATTAATTCATTTATTACTCCTTGATTTAAACTAGTATTAGGGATAGTGTCTTCTTGAAAATCAATGCAAACCTGTGATGTGGTTTTGTTTTGACTAAAAGACAATAATGGTATTAGTGTAAGTAGATAAACAAGAGTTTTCATAATATTTCTATTTATTTAATTAACTTTTCTGTAAACAAATTTCTAATAGTTGTAATTGTTATGATATCCCCCAACGGGGTGAATTTGTTTTAGTTTTTATTCAAATTTTGAAAAGAAATCTAATTTTGTTTTATGTTTGTATGTAAGATATTCTATGAAAATCATTAGTAAAAGAAAATTAACACTTCAAGTATTTGAAGACCTTGTCAATAATGAGGTGCTTATTAATTACTATGGGAGTCTAAACTTTGAATTAGCAAGTTATCTTATAGAAAACTTAAAGCTATCTCTTAAGAAAACAGGTGTTGATGAATCTGTATCAAGGAAAATATATTCATCTTTTGTTGAAGGAATTCAGAATATTATTTCTCATCAGATTGATGATGTTGAGCAAGTTCCTTACGGAATTGTAAATGTGTCTAGAAAAGGAGATTCTTTTTTGATTTTACTAGGCAATCTAATTGACCCACAGAAAAAAAGTATTCTTGAGTCTAAGGTTGATGCAGTTAAAAATTTATCTGAGAAAGAGCTAAGAACTGAATTTAAAAAAAGATTAAAAGATGTTGATCCAGAAAAATCTAATTCTGCACACTTAGGGTTGTTTCAAATGGCAATCAACAGTAATGATATCAATTGTTATTTTAATGAGCTTGAGAATGGAGAGTTGTTTTTTCTTGTAGAAGTAACCATTTAGTAAATGAATATTTTAAATATAGAAGGGACAATAAGTACACCAGCAATTTCTGTTGATGAAATATCATTTGTTCTTTCTGGTGAGACGCGTCCCGAAAATCCTAAAAAATTTTATGAAGCTGTTTTTTCTTCATTAGAGCAGATTCATTCAAAGCTTACAAATGAGGCTATTTCCAATTATAAGTTTTTATTTGATTTTGAATATATCAGTACTAGTTCTTTAGTAATGATTAAAAAATTACTTATGGAGCTAAGTAAATTACAGAAAGACCACCCCTTTATTTCTGTAGAATGGAGATATTATGAAATGGATGAGGATATGCAGATGCTAGGTGAAGAGTTAGCAGAAATTACTGGTTTAAATATGGATGTTTTGATTAGGTCATGATCATGTAATCTCTACATAGCCTTTGGATAAAAGGAGCTTATAGAGATCTAGTACGTTATTTATTCCCATTTTTCTATAAATGTTTTTTCTGTGACTTTTTACTGTTTCAGCACTAATAAATATTTCTTCTCCAATCTCTACATTTGATTTGTTTTCAATTACTAAATCCATGACCTCAATCTCCCTTTTACTTAAGCTGAAGGTTCTTATAAATACATCTATATTTTCATCTTCATAACCAGAATTTTCTAGGTTATAATCTTTAAATAATCCTTGGATCTCTTCAGTTACAAAAAGGTCTATTGAATTGATGTTTAGCACGGTGTTTAAAATTTCTTCTCGGTGAACATTTTTTGTTAGAAAAGCAGAAATCCCCATTTCTTTTAATCTTGAAACAATTGCTCTACTATAATACATTGTTAGTATAATTACTTTAATTGAAGGGTATCTTTTCTTTATTTCAATAATTAATTCAGTCCCATTTAAACCAGGAAGATTAAGGTCTGTGAGTAATACGTCAAAATGATTTCCCTGATTGAATTTTTGAAGAGCGTTTTTCCCAGAATTAGCTGTTTGAATATCCCATTCAGTACCTAAACTACGATTTAGATATTCTTCTAAACCTTCAAGAAAAGCTATATGGTCTTCTACAATTAATAATTTCATTCTAATGCTTGTGTTAGCTCAAGAATAATTGTTGTTCCGTAATTGGGTTGAGAATCAATTATTGCTTTTCCATTTATTGAATTCATTCTATCTTGTATGTTCTTTAGCCCAATACCTTTCATTTTTTTATTTATATCAAACCCTATTCCATCATCTGATATAATTATGGATAATTCTTTTTCATGTTGAGTTAAATTTACTTCAATAGATCTAGATTTCCCGTGATTGACAGCATTTAAAATAATCTCTTTAATGATCATTATTATTTCAAGGCAAATGCTTTTAGCAATTAATAGCTCATTTTTTTTAGGAAATGCATGAAAATTGAATTCAATATCATCATGTATATGAGCACTATCAATTAGTAATCCTTTTATTTCAGATTTTAAATCTATCAAATTAGTGTCTTTTGAAATATGGATGGTATATACATGAGAAATAGCCCTTATGTTTCTTCTTATATAATCAATTTTATCTATTATTTCATGAATTTCATTTGAAGTAGGATTGTCTTTTATTTTTGTTAAATAAAACTGTAAAGCCATAAGATCATTAGATAAAGCATCATGAAGATATTTTCCAATCTTTTGGCGTTCATCAATTCGTATTTCTAGTTGATCTTTACTCAAAAATTATGTTTTTCATGAAAATATAAAAATCTATTCATCTATTAACTTCAATATAATATTTTTTATAAATATGAGTATCTAATTTGATTCCATTTTTAGTCTTGTCTAAAAATTATTGTTAGTTTTACGAAATAATTAATTATTTAATGTCTAAAGATTTTCATTTTAATAGAATATTTAGCTATCTATTTTATTTACTTCTTGGTGTTTTCTTTTCAGTTTCTACTTTTTCTCAGCAATTGACAATAAAGGGTAATTTGATTAATGATCAAAGAGTTCCTATTCCATTTGCTAATTTATTTGAGTCTAAAACTCAAAAAGGAGTGTCAGCGGATTTAAAAGGTGATTTTATATTTAAAGTAAATAAAGGTTGGGTTGATATTCAAATTTCTGCAATTGGATATAATGTAAAAACTATTTCTTTTGAAGTAAAATCAGACACGAATATTATTTTCAAATTATCAGCATCAGATGACCTACTAGATGAGATGGTTGTAAGTGGTACTTTAAATGAGATTTCAAAACGAAATAGTCCAATTCCTATAGAAGTATATTCTGCTACCTATTTAAATAAGGTGCCCACACCTGGTTTACTAGAAGCAACACAAAATATTAATGGTGTAAGACCGCAATTGAATTGTGCAGTATGTAATACTGGAGATATTCATATTAATGGTATGGAGGGACCATATACCATGGTGACAATTGATGGTATGCCTATTGTTGGTGGACTTTCGACTGTTTATGGTTTACAGGGTATTCCTAATAGCCTATTGCAAAGAGTTGAAGTGGTGAAAGGACCTGCTTCTACATTATATGGTTCAGAAGCAGTAGCTGGGCTTATAAATGTGATTACAAAGACTATTGATTGTGCTCCTAAATTATCACTAGATATTTCTGCTACATCATGGCAGGAGTTTCAAAGTAGCATTATGTTTAAATATGCTGAAAGTAAAAAAGTCAGAGGCATTTTTGCTGTTGATTATCATAATTATTCAAACCCTATCGATAATAATGGAGATAATTTTACAGATCTAACATTAAAAGACAGGGTAAGTCTTTTTAATAAGCTGAGCTTTAAAAGAGCTGATAATAAAGCTGCCTATTTTTCTGCAAGATATTTATATGAAGATAGATGGGGTGGTGAAATGCAATGGAATTCTCATTATAGAGGAGGAGATAGTATTTATGGAGAATCAATTTATACAGAAAGAGTAGAGTTAATAGGGAAATATGAATTACCTACAAAAGAGAAGTTAATGTTAAGTAGTTCTTATAGCTATCATTCTCAAGATTCTAGATATGGGATTATGTCTTATAATGCAGATCAACATATAGCATTTGGGCAAATGACATGGCATAAGAAAATAGGGGATAAGAACAACTTTGTTTCTGGAATAGCTGTAAGGTATAATTATTATGATGATAATACTATAGCTACAAGTTCTGGATCAGTTAATGATCCAGTTGATTGGATATTACCAGGTATTTTTGTTCAGGATAATATAAGTTGGTCTAAAAAAGTAAATCTATTACTTGGTTCAAGATATGATTATCATACTGAACATGGAAGTATTCTATCTCCAAGAGCTAATTTAAAGTGGTCACCTACCGATCAACTTTTGTTAAGGATAGGATATGGAAATGGATTTAGAGTTGTTAATGTTTTTTCTGAAGATCATGCAGCATTAACAGGTGCTAGAGAAGTAATTTTTTATGGAGAATTAGATCCTGAAAGATCAAATAATATTAACCTAAATATTGAGAAAAAGATATTTTCTGAATGGTGCACTTTGATATTGGACGGATCTGCTTTTTATACTCATTTTTCTAATAAGATTATTCCTGACTTTGAATCCAATGATAACCAGATTATTTATGCTAATCTTAATGGAACGGCAGTATCTAGAGGGATTACATTAAACACTAAAATTTTATTTGATTTTCCATTAAGGATAAATGTAGGTGCGACCATTCTAGATGTATATAGTAATGAAATGAATGAATCTGGAACATTTGTTAAAGAAGAACAATTATTTACTGAGCCTTATTCAATTACATGGTCTGCTTCCTATTCATTATCAAAAATTGGGTTATCCTTAGATTATACTGGTAATGTTTATGGTCCAATGAAGCTACCTTTGATAGAAAATGATTTTAGGTCAGCCTATTCTCAGCCATTCAGCATTCAAAACATTAAGATCAGTAAGGAATTTAAGAATAATATGAGTTGTTATTTTGGAGTGAGAAACCTATTGAACTTTACACCTCCTTCTTATTCTATATTAAGAGCTCATGATCCTTTTGATAAATATGTAAATGACCCTATCGATAACCCTAATAATTATTCATTCGATCCTTCTTATATTTATACGTCATTTCAGGGAATTAATTTTTTTATAGGATTTAAATACACCATTTTTTAAACTAATTGTTTTTAATAGGCGCTGTTTTATTAATCATATTATAGTTCCATTCTTTGAATGAAAATCCCCACCTCTCATTTATTTTTTTAATTAAATGTTCCTCGGGCTTTTTAAATTGATTGGTTTTGTAATCACCTAGTGAATTTAAGTAATCGATAATATTGTTTTCAACTTTTTTAAAATCACCAAGCTGTATTTTTTCATATATTTTTTGAATAGTTTTTATTGGCTCTTCTGCTAATTCTTGATAGCTTATCTCTATATGATTATCAGAGGGAATTAGCTCTCTGTCTGCTATATATTGTTTGAGAGTGGTTTCATAACAATAGATCACTCTATTTTCAATTTCTTCCTGATTAAATTCTTGTAAAAACTGAGTTTTTATTGTTGAATTATATAAATGAACATTTGATAGAAAAACATCATATGGATTTCGGTGAATAAAAATGAATTTTGCATTTGGATATAGCTCTAGCAACACTTTAATTCTTCCCGTGTTATGGGGGTTTTTTAATAATAGCTGTTTGTCTTTTCCTTGATAAAGAGAGATTTGACAAAGCATTTTATGATAGGTTTTTTTCCAGTTATTAATTTCATGTTTTTTAGTGTTTTTAAAAAGATTGAATTTATCAAAATAGGACCTGTTTCTTGGGAAAAAGAAGGTTTGCATTCCGCTTTTTTCAGTTAGGTTGGTCAATGGATGCTCTTCTTCTGTAGGAGCACTAGCATCAATTTTAATATTATCCTGAGGGCGAGTAGAAGGCATAAAATAATTTAGAACAGGTCTCATAAATGACTTTGAGATGAAAGCAACTTTAAAGAAAAATGCCTGAAAAGCTTCTAAATAGCTGAATTTTTCATCTTGCGCCAATAGATAATGTAGGTGAGTAGTTCCACTTCTCCAATGTCCTATAACGAAAACAGGAGGTTTTTCTTTAAATGAAACAGTTCTTATTTTAAACAGAAGGTAAAAGGATTGTAGCCATCTAAATGGAGTAGAAATTATTACAAATAAAGTAATTTTATTAGCCATCACCTTTTTGTCTTTGGATATTTTATTTTGCCGTTTAAGCTTAAGCCATAAACGAAGACTTGTAATAAATAATTGATGTTCTTTTATTTCTTTATTGTCCATTCAGATTATTGTTCATTTTGCTAAAATTAAAAAAACTATTGAATTGAATCTTTTTTATGTACTTTAGCGCACTCTAAATCAAAAAAGATCATCTTGATTGGATATTATATGGAAACATTAACATTTTTCTTCTTTCATTTCAACATGATCATATTATTTAACTTTAAATTTTTACAATGAATATTTATGTTGGAAATCTGAATTACAGATTACAAGAAGAAGACTTAAAAGAAGCTTTTGCTAGTTATGGTGAAGTTTCTACTGTTAAAATCATATCAGACAGAGTTACTGGAAGAGCAAAGGGTTTCGGTTTTGTTGAAATGCCAAATGACAATGAAGCTTTAAAGGCGATTGACGATCTTGATGGCTCTCAATTAATGGAAAGGGAAATGCGTGTTAATCAAGCAAGACCAAGAACAGAAAATAATTAGAAGTTTATTATGAAAGTAGCTGAAAAAAATAATATATCAGTACACTATACTGGTAAATTGAAGGATGGAGAAGTTTTCGATTCTTCTGAAGGAAGAGAACCTTTAACATTTGTTGTTGGAGATGGGAATATGATTCCTGGTTTTGAAAATGGTGTTTTAGGCATGGAACTCAATGAGAAAAAAACAATTGAGATTCCTTTTGATCAAGCTTATGGAGATATTAGAAAAGATCTATTTCATGAGGTTTCTAATGATAATTTACCTCAAGATTTAAAACCTGAAATAGGAATGCAATTACAATCTAAATCTCAAGATGGTTCAGTTTTAAATGTAACCATTATTAAGGTAAATGAAAATTCTGTTACTATTGATGCTAATCATCCATTAGCAGGTAAGGATCTATATTTTGATATAGAAGTAGTAGAAATAAATTAATTTATAATTATATACTTCAATAAAAAGCCCTCCATGGAGGGCTTTTTTTATAGGATTTATTTTTTATTTACCAATTATCTTTAATTCTACTCTTCTGTTTTTTGCTTTACCTTCAGGAGTGTCATTAGGTGCTAATGGTTGAGATTCTCCATATCCTTTTGCAACTAATCTATCAGTTGAAATTCCTTTATTATTTAAATAAGTAACAGCCTCTTGTGCTCTTCCTTCAGATAGAGATTGATTAAATGAATCGGCACCATCACTATCAGTATGTCCAGCAATTTCAACCTTAATTGTAGGGTTTTGATTCATGAAATCAACTAACTGATTTAATGTCTTGTAAGAAATTTCATCAAGATCAGTTTTTCCTGTTTTAAAATGCAGATCATCAATAATTATACTTTTGCCAACTTCAATTGGCGATAACAAAACTACATGTTCTAAATCTTCAATTTTATCTGCACTAATTTTGAGTGTTTTATTAAAATACCCCTCTTTGGTTACAAGTACTTCAAATTGTTGACCAATTTCAAGAGGGTAGACTTCAGGAGGCATGCTATTAAGTGCAATTAATGAATTTAAATGATTGTCAGGATCAGTAACATTAATGGCCATAATCGTACTAGTGATTCTTTTCTTAGTAGATTCATCTAATACAATCAACTTAAGTGATGTCGCTTTTAGCTCAGGCTTTGTTTTAGATACATACATGGTTTTACTCAAAGTACCATATTTATCATACCTTAATTCTAGTATAGCATTGTCATATCCCTCTCCATCTAAAGATAGGGTATGCTTCTGCCCACTTTCCAATTGGGTCTGCAGATTTGAACTATTTCCTAAGTCAGTCTTTTTACCTGTTTTTTGATCTACTAATGAGATCTGAACTTCAACAGGTTCATTCGTTTCTTTATCTAAGATCTCTAATTCAAGGTCAAATAATCGAATTGTTTTAGTAAGGTAAATTTTCTGAATGTTTTCTTCTTCATTTTCATTCACAAGAGTAAAACTTTCAGTATTGTAATCTTTTTTACTGACTTCAATAATGTATTGGTCTTTTTGATTAAGAAGGTGTGTGGATTTTGATGAATTTTCAAATAATGACCCTTTTTCTTTTGTGGTTGCATTCTTGAATTTCCCATTAGCTTCTATGGGTTCCTTTGTATCTTCATCATATAACTCAATAATCAATTCAAATTCTTTTATTTTACGATGTTGCTTTATTTTATAGTCCAGGAATATTTCAAAAGATCCTGTGTTGGTATTTAAAGGATCTGATATTGCTGAAGTGGTGAGGTCGTAGGTTAGCCCCACATCTAAATTGCTGGATAGATATTTCAAGCTTAAGACAACAGCATCGTTCATTCGGTAATAAGCTCCTAAAGCCATTGCTAATGGCTTGTCTTCATTTTTAGAAAGCTCATATTTAAGATCAGTTCCTAAAATAACATGGCTTTGTCCTCCTTGAAGCATAAAGAGACCTCTTGGCATAATTCCAAATGTTCCAAAATTAATTTCACCACCACTTGTAAATGCCAACCTCATTGGCAACCTAAAATCTTCAACTAAGTTAAGGTCAGGGTCACTTGTTATGGGTTGATTGATATTGAATCCAGTGACACCTACATAATAGCTATGTTCTCCAGATTCTTCGGTTTGATGCCAGGTTACAGAAGGAGAAATTTCTAATCCATTTACAACAGGATTATTAATGCTTTCACCTAATGAATTGGTTGAGTTGTAATAACCATTTACAAATTGTGAACCAGTTGTTACTCCATTAAGATCTGTTGCACCATTAAAATAGCCAACTTTTAATCCAACTGCCAAGTGCTTGTGCTCATCAAAGTTGAAATTGTATGCACCAGTTAGTGCAAATTGATTGGTTGTAATATAACCACCATCACCTAATCTTTCATTGATAAATGATAGTCCAACTGTTGCCAATTTTTCATTGGTATTGGCTTTTCTAATTGGGTAGTACCCTTCAAATTGTGAAGTGCTGAAAGGTTTTACTATACTCATCCATTGACTTCTATGAAGCATGGTTAGATTAATGTCGTCACTTATGGCAATTCCCGAAGGGTTACTTGTAGAGAATGAGCGATAGAAGTTAGAAAAAAATGCATCCTGTCCTATACCTAAATAACTAATAAGTAGGCATGAAATAATTAGTAATTGTTTTTTCATATAAATATTATTAGTCATTGTTTAACGTTTTATTAAAATACTACCAGAAGATTTTAAATTATTTAGTAATTCAAAATCAACAGGATCGCCATTAAGATTATTAGCTACAAGTGTCCATAAATAAACTCCACTTGGCTGATCAACATCATTGTATTTTCCATTCCATCCCACATTTTGTAATTCATATAACGAAGACGTTTCATAAACTACTTGTCCCCATCTATTATAAATTTTAAATGATATCTCATCATCTAAACCATTCCCATAAATGAAAAGCACATCATTTTGGCCATCACCATTAGGAGTGAACATATTAGGAAGGAAAAGATTGTTCTCAATAATTGAAACAATTATAGTATCGATACTTATACATCCATTACTATCAGTTACTTCCACCCAATATTCATCGGTTTCTAAAATTGTTTCAATCTGATCTGTTCCACCTGTAGACCATAAATAGGTAGTAAATCCTGCTCCAGCATCTAAAGATAAAGAGTCGAGAATGTTTACTGCTGTGTCAGGTCCAAGATCAACAAAAATCGTGGTGAATAATGTAACATTAATATCATCAGTTGCAGCGCACCCATAAGGGTTGGTTACAGTTAAGCTGTAATTTCCAGAATCTGAAATATTAATGGATGAACTTGTTTCACCATTACTCCATAGGTAATTTACAAAAGGAGTAGTACCATCTAAAGTATAAATACTTCCTTCACATATAGTAATATCACTTCCAAGATCAAGTATAGGGAGAGGAGAAATATCAATGGCATAATAATCTGTTGCTGTACAATTATTAGCATCGGTCATAGTCACATATACAGTGTCACCTTGTAATAAACTATTAGTACTGTAAGTATTTGTTGATCCAGATTGAATAACACTTCCTCCATTATTTATGAACCAATCATAATTGGTCCCATTTTGTGCAGTTAAAGTAACATTGTCTCCTTCACACAATGAATCTGCAGAAGAGGTTAGTTGAGGATCAGGAATTCCATAGATCTCAATATTAACAGCATCTGTATTTGTCGTGGTAATACATCCTGACAAGGTTTGCCATGTTAGGGTGTAGGTTTGTCCTGGCTGTCCTGTAAAAGTACTGTTGGGATCACTATTATCTGAGAAAAAGCCACCAGAACCACTTGTCACAGACCAGGTTCCATTTCCTTCAGCTGCAAGATTTAATGTGGAATCACATACAGCATCATCTGGCCCAGCAGTAAAGGATGCATATTCCCATTTGATCTCAATTTTTGCCCAGAATTGTCCATAATCTGGTAATGAACCATTTCCATCTATAAAAACATCATATTCATTCCACTGACAAGCAGGGTCATTTCTAAAGTCTATTACGGACACAACAGCTCTAGTTGCTAAATTATCATCTCCATTTAGACAAAAGTTAGAAGAGAATATATTTCCATTGTATGGGTTGTAGCTACAATTAGATCCACAACCATCTTCTTCCCAACATTCCATATCTATGGTTATTTGTGTAGCAGTAGTATTAGAGCCAGTATTTAATGTATAATCAGGAAGATTCCACCAGCCGTTAAATTGATTGGTTGTATGTTGACATTGACCACCACCATAAACGTTAACATCATTGTCTTTTGCCCAAACATACCAGGTAGGGTCTTGTTGTCCTGCTATTCCACCACCATCATTATTGTCTCCTTGAGCCATTAGTTGTGATACCCTAACTTCATAGTTAACATTTTGAGCTTTGGCATTTGTAAAAGGAAAAAATAATGAGATGATAAGTAGAGAGTAAATAATTTTCATAGAGTAAAAATTTAGTTCTGTTATAAATATAGTATATATAAAAAAAAACTCCCAAATAATTTAGGAGTTTTAATTGTATGCTAATTAAGAGTTTAGTAGCAATATTCATTTTTATCAATCAATTTATTGGCAATTCTATGTCTTGCCTCTTTTGCGTTGAAAGGTTCATGCTTGGTAAATCTTTTTAATCCCATCATCATCATTTTAAACTCATCTCCGTCAGCAAAAGTGTTTAATGCATCTTTACCTGCTTTATTAATAATGTCACATCCATCATATATGAGAACTCTCATCATATCCAATTGCTCATTACATGCATTTTCTCCAAGAATTCCAACCATTTTCTCTACTCTTAAAAGTGTAGATTCCGTCACGTAAACTGTGTTAATCATGTCAGCTATATTCATTACTATCTCTTGTTCTTTTCCAAGCTGATCTCCTAATTTTTGGGCTGCAGCTCCAGAAACCATTAATAAAGCTTTTTTAAATTGGCTTATACATTTTTTTTCAGCAGCAAATAAGGCAGTATCTGGAGAAGAAAAATCAGGAATACCCATCAATTCTTTTCCAACAGCTTTAGCTGGACCCAATAGATCAATTTCCCCTTTCATTGCTTTTCTCATTATCATACTAACAGTTAGCATTCTATTGATTTCATTGGTTCCTTCAAAAATTCTATTGATCCTTGCATCTCTATAAGATCTTTCAATGTTTTTTTCTGCTGAATATCCCATTCCTCCATGTATTTGAACGCCTTCGTCTACTACATAGTCAAGGATTTCAGAACCATAAACTTTTAGAATAGCACATTCGGGAGCAAATTGTTCAATGCCTTTTAAAGTAGCTTCTGATTTTTCCATTCCATTATCGGCTAGGTCCTTAATAGCATCTTCAATATTTTGAGTAGCTCTATAGGTAGCAGATTCACAGGCAAAAGTACGGATACATTGTTCGGCTAATTTATGTTTAATGGCTCCAAATTCAGTAATTGATCTCCCAAATTGATGCCTTTCATTGGCATATTGTACAGATTCTGTAATGCTTCCTTTAGCACCACCCATTACACCACCACCAAGCTTTATTCTTCCAATATTTAATATGTTTACAGCTATCTTAAATCCCTTTTCTCTTTCATAGAGCATATTTTCAACTGGAACTTTTACTTCATTAAAGAATACTTGTCTTGTTGACGATCCTTTAATTCCCATCTTTTTTTCTTCTGGATTCAATGTAATTCCTTCACTATCTGCTTCAACTAAAAAGGCAGTTAGGTTTTTGTCGTCATCAATTTTAGCAAAGACAGTGAATAAATTAGCAAAACCACCATTGGTGATCCAAATCTTCTGTCCACTTATAATGTAATGTTTTTTGTCTGCTGAAAGTGCTGCTTTGGTTTTTCCTGAATTAGCATCTGAACCTGCATCAGGTTCTGTTAAGCAATAAGCAGCCTTCCATTCTCCAGAAGCTAGTTTGGGAATGTATTTTTCTTTTTGCTCTTGATTTCCATAATAGAGAAGAGGTAATGTTCCAATTCCAGTATGTGCTCCATAAGCAACAGAAAAAGAATGTCCCGTTCCAAGAGCTTCAGTAGCCAACATTGATGTTTTAAAATCAACACCTAAACCTCCTAATTCTTCAGGTACAGAAAGCCCTAGTAAGCCTAATTCACCTGCTTTATTCATTAAACTAGGCATTATCTCTGGGTCAGACATGCTGTCAATTTTATCTAGATTAGGGGTTACTTCAGTTTTTAAGAAATCTTTGCACATTTGTGCGATCATATTTTGTTCTTCAGACCATTCCTCAGGAATAAAAATGTCTTCTGCTAATGTGTCTTTTACAATGAATTCACCACCCTTAATAGCTATTTTTTCTTTTTCTTTTAACTCTGACATGTTTCTTGTTTTAATTTAATATTTCAAAAATTCCACAGGCACCTTGACCAGTTCCAACACACATGGTTACAGCACCTATTTTTTGTTTACGTCTTTTCATTTCATTAATTAATTGTACAGTAAGCTTAGCTCCAGTACAACCTAGTGGATGACCTAAAGCAATAGCTCCTCCATTTACATTGACAATTTCCGGATTTAGATCTAGCCCTTTAACAATAGCAACAGATTGGGAGGCAAATGCTTCATTTAATTCAATCTGCTCTAAATCAGACTGTTTTAAACCTGCTCTTTTTAAAGCTTCAGGTATTGCGTATAGCGGACCTACACCCATTATCCTTGGTGCTAAACCTACTACTTTATAGTCAATTAATCTGGCAATAGGTTTTACATTAAGCTCTTTTACAAGAGCTTCGGACATTACCATTACAAAAGCAGCACCATCAGACGTTTGAGAAGAATTTCCAGCGGTAACTGTTCCGCCATTTTTAAATACAGGTCTTAATTTTGCAAGTGCTTCTAAGCTGGTTCCTTTTCTTGGCCCTTCATCTGTATCAGCAACATAGGATCTCTCCTGTCTTTTTTCATTTTTATCTAGAAAAACTTGATTTATATTAATCGGGACTATTTCATCTTTAAAAAAGTTTTTTTCAATAGCGTTTAATGCTTTCATATGAGAATGATAAGCAAATTCGTCTTGCTCTTCTCTAGTTACCTTAAATTCTTCTGCTACTGCTTCAGCTGTTAATCCCATTCCCCAGTACCAATCTGGATGTTCTTTACCTACAGTGGAATTTGGTACTATTCTCCATCCTCCAAATGGTATAGGAGACATGGTCTCGACACCTCCTGCAATAATGCACTCTGCAGCTCCTGCTTGTATTTGATGACAGGCCAGTGCAATGGTTTGTAAACCAGAAGAACAATATCTATTTATGGTCATTCCTGGAACCTTTTCTGTATCTAATCCCATTAATGAGATCATTCTACCAATATTAAGGCCTTGTTCTGCTTCAGGCGTGGCATTACCAACAATGATGTCGTCAATTCTATTAGGATCTAATTGAGGAAAATCATTCATTAAATGCTTAACAACGTCTGTAGCTAAGTCATCAGGTCTTGTGAAACGAAACATTCCTCTGCCTGATTTACCTACAGCTGTTCTATATCCTCCTACTAAATATGCAGTTTTCATATTATTCAATCTTTTTAATTACGTAATATTTTGCCTGTTTGTAACAAGCTCTGAATTCTTTCTAATGTTTTTATTTCCGTACATAATTCTAAAAAAGCTCTTCTTTCTAGATCAAGTAGGTATTGTTCAGAAACTTCTGTGAGCTGTGAAAGGTCACCTCCACATAAAACTTCTCCTAGCTTTTCAGAAATAATTAGGTCATGTTGTGACATGTAATTACCACTTTTCATAGAATCAGCACCTACATATACAATACCCAATCCTTCTTTTCCAAGAACTTTAATATCTTTTCTTTTTGCTTTTTGCACATAGCCTTTATTGGCTAATTTCAAACAAGACTCTTTGGCATAAGAAATTTGATTAGACCTAGAAACGATTACTTCATCAACTCCATTTCTCAAGTATCCTAATTCTAATGCTTCATGACCTGAAGTAGATACTTTAGCTTGACCAATTGTTAGGAATTTTTCTCTAAATAAATTAATTCTCATGTCACCTGAATTTAATTCATCTGAAAATCGTAAAGCAAATTCTTTAGTGCCACCTCCACCAGGAATCAAGCCTACACCAAATTCTACTAAGCCCATATAAGTTTCAGCATGCGCTATTACTTTGTCTGCATGTAAGCAGATTTCACATCCTCCTCCAAGTGTGAGTCCATGAGGAGCAACTACAACAGGTATTGAAGAATACCTTAAGCGCATAGTGGTATTTTGGAATGCCCTAACTGCAAAATCAAGCTCATCCCATTCTTGTTCAACAGCCATCATGAAGATCATTCCGACATTGGCTCCAGCAGAAAAATTCTCACCATTATTTGAAATAACAACTCCTTTGTATTGGTCTTCTTGCTCAGCAAGATCAATAGCTTTGTTGATCCCCTGAAGAACACCTCCTCCAATAGTATTCATTTTAGTATGGAATTCAACATTTATGATTCCATCTCCAAGGTCTAAAATATGAACATCTGCATTGGACCAAATAGTATTACTTTCTCTTAAGGAATCTAGTGAAATAATATTTTCAGTTCCAGGAATAGCTTCATATGATTTTGAATTGATGTTGTAATATTTTTTACATCCTTCTTCAACTTTATAAAAAGATTTGATTCCATTATCAATTAATTCGTGAACCCAACTTGCGCACTTACCACCTTCTTTTTCAATTAAAGCAATACTTTTTTCAATTCCTACAGCATCCCATGTTTCAAAGGGACCTAAGCTCCATCCAAATCCAGCTTTAAGTGCATCATCTATTTTATAGATCTCATCAGAAATTTCTGGAATACGATGAGAAACATATTGAAAAAGACCGGTAAATACTTTACGATAGAATTCTCCAGCTTTATCTTTTCCATTAAATAATATTTTGGTTCTTTTAATTAGGTCATCTTCTTGTTTGGCAAGGTCTAGAGTAGGGAATTTTATTTTTTTCTTTTCAGAATATTCTAATGTTTTTAGATCTAATTCTAAAATGGTCTTTTTACCTTTATTATCTACTGATTTTTTGTAAAACCCTTGACCAGATTTACTGCCTAGCCAATTTTTATCTAGCATTTTTGAAACATAATCCGGTATTTCAAAAACATCATTTCTTTCGTCTTTGGGACAGTTTATTTTAAGTCCATTTGAAACGTGCACCAATGTGTCTAACCCAACTACATCACAAGTTCTGAAAGTAGCAGACTTAGGTCTTCCCATGATAGGACCAGTTAATTTATCAACTTCACCCACACTTAGGTCTAATTCTTTTACTGAATAGAAGAGGTCTTGAATTGCATAAACACCAACTCTGTTAGCAATAAATGCTGGTGTGTCCTTGCAAAGGACCATTGTTTTTCCCAAAACATCAGCTCCAAAATTCATCATGTGATCGATAATACTTTGGTCTGTTTCAGGAGAAGGTATGATCTCTAATAATTTGAGATACCTAGGGGGGTTGAAAAAATGAGTGCCAAAAAAATGTTTTTTAAAATCATCAGTTCTTCCATCTAACATACTTGAAATGGGAATTCCAGAAGTATTTGAAGTAATAAGGGTGCCTTTTTTTCTGTATTTTTCAACTTGATCAAAAACAATTTTTTTAATATCTAATCTTTCTATAACTACTTCAATGATCCAATCGTAATCTGCAATTTGATCCATGTTGTCAGTCATATTGCCAGTAGAAATTCTTTTAGAGAAACTTTTATTATAGATAGGGGAGGGTTTTGATTTTAATGACTTATTAAGTGCATCATTTACCAATTTATTCCTTACTTTTTGATCTTTGCTATCTTTTGCATCTTCAGGTATAATGTCAAGTAAAAGCACTTCTAATCCTACATTTGCCATGTGGCATGCAATAGCAGAACCCATTACACCAGATCCTAATACAGCTACTTTTTTAATGTTTCTTTTCATTTTAATTGAATATGTTGTTTCTGTCTATTAAGTTATTCAGTTTAGTAAGAACTGAAAAGCATTTATTCAAGTCCTCTTCGTTGATCTCTTCATGAACTTTTTTATTAAATGACAATACAATTTCTTTTGCCTGTGATCTAACTTTCTTTCCTTTGTTAGTCAGAAATAATTTAACCAATCTTTTATCTAGATTATCCGATTTCTTTTCAATTAACCCATTTTCTTCTAGCGTTTTTATCATTCTAGTAAGACTTCGTGGTTCCATCCCCATTTTAGGTGCTAATTTTGTTGATGGGGTACCTTCTTTATCAATATTTAAAAGTACATATCCAGTAGCCATACTTCCTCCAAATTCATTTGCTTTTAAATTATACATTCTTGATATATTATACCATGCCCATCTAATATGAAAGTCTATCGTTTCTTCTGGTCGCATATCGTCAATTCTAAATTTTCACGAATATAAAAAAAAAGTTATGCAAGCATACTATTTTTATGAATTAATTAGAAATATTTAAAATAAAAACAGCACCTGATTTAATGTGTGCTATTCTATGCCAAATTCTTGTATTATACCTCCAGTTAACTTGGTTAATGTGGCATTGCTTTCTATTAGATTATAAGACGATTGAAATAAAGCTATTCCTGCAGATAGGTATGCCATTTCTATATCTCTTAATGTGAAGGAATTGATTAGTCCACTGTTTTCTTTAAGTTCTGCAATCCTGAAGTTTTTTTCTGCTACCTGAAATGCTCTTTTATTGATTTCAAAGATTTTTATTCTTGTTTGATAGCTATCGTAAGTATTGTATAGCTCTTGTGTAAGCTGTTTTTCTAATTGATTTTTTTCAATCATATTTACTTCCTCTTGAATTTTAAGGGCTTGTATACCTCTCCTTACTTTCCCGCCATCAAAAATCCTAAAGTTCAATGTGAAATTCCCATAGTAATTGAGTCCATTTGCTTTGCCTTCTTGAGGGCCACCTGGAACTGGAAATGCTGGATTAAATGTTGCATTAAATCGACTTGCATTAAAATTACTTCCAGCATTGAATGAAACTATAGGATAAAACGTTGCTTTTGCTAATTGAATATCCTGCTTGATCAATGAGATGTTTAAATATTGGTTTTTAATGTTACTATTACTTGAAAGCATTTTTTGTTGAAGATCTTCAAGCTTGTAAAATTTACTGGGTGGAGTGATGTTAGAAATAAATGTCCATTGACGATCGATTTCTATACCCATTATCATATTTAAATTCCTAACAGCATTTTTATAATTTAATTCTTGAAGAATTAAGTTAGAGCTGTCTTGTAAATAGGCATTTTCAAATTGTAACAGGTCTATTGTTACACCTAAACCCATTTCATTTTTTCTTTTTTGAAACTGATATTTTTTTCTAGATAATTCTAAGATGTTTTTTAATAAGGATAATTGATCTCTTTGAAGTTTAATTTGATAATAAGAAAGCACGATTCCATGTATGGTGTTTTCGATTAATAAAGCAACATTACCCTCACTTTGAGCCTGAAGCTGTTCCAGCTTAATCTTATTGGCTCTTACACTAAAACCGTTAAATACTGTCCAGTTGAGTCCGACACCACCATCCAATGAATTGGATATGTTTTTGATGATAAAAGCAGTAGGGTTATTGCTCTGATCAGAAATGGTATTGTTTTGAGCTATATTCAGGTTAATAGTAGGGTATCTTCCGGCCTCACCCCATGTGTTAAAGACTGAATCTATACTTACCTTTTTCTTAATTAAAAGAATGTCAAAATTATTTTTTAATCCTAATTCAATAGCATCTTTAATTGAAAGTGAATCCTGGGAAATAATTATTAAAGGAACTATGAAAAGTAATATGGAAATAGATTTTTTCATTTATGATTCTATAAATTCTTGTGATCTTTTTAAGTTTTTTGTAATAGGCTCAACCTCTATTTTTGAAGGTGCTTCAGGACCGCCCCTCCAAAGCCACCACCTTGTTCTTCTTATGTCATTAAAATATAAAATTAATGGCGGGAAGTAAAATAAAATAATAATGGTTCCGAATAATACTCCATAGGCAACAGAAATAGCCATTGGAATTAAAAATTGAGCTTGAAAGCTGGTTTCCATAATTAAAGGGTAAAGACCAGCTACTGTAGTTATTGTTGTTAAAATAATTGCTCTAAATCTTGATCTTCCTGCATTTATAACAGCATTATTTATGTTTTCTCCTTTTATTAAATTTCTATTAAACTGATCTAGCATAACAACCGCATCATTAACTAGAATCCCTATCAATGCTACAACTCCCCAAATACTTAAGACAGAAAATGGTTTCCCAACAATTCCATGACCTAAAAGAGCACTAAAAATCCCAATTGGAACTACCATGAGGATCAATCTAGATTGATAAAAGGACTTGAAATTTAGAGAGATCGTAATCATGATTAAAATAATACTGATCATAAATGCAATACTAAGTCTTTGACCTGAATCAGCTGCTCTTTCAGCTTGTCCTTTTATTTGGTAATTTACTTCTGGAAATAAATTCCCCATATTTGATAGAAGTTGTCTGTTTATCTTTTCATTTACCTGACCTGCAAGTTCGGCATCAAAAAGATTGGCATCTACTCTTATTTCTTTTTTCCCATCAATATGGTTGACCTTTACTTTTCCTCTCTTGATTTCATAATCAGCTAATTCATTTAAAGGAAATTCTTGTCCATTTCCAGTTTTAATCCTTGCCATATCTAATGCTCCCATTGAATTTCTATCGTTATAAGGATACCTTAACCAGACTTTAACCTCATCTCTTCCTAAAATTAATCGTTGTACTTCTTGACCAAAAAAACCTTGTCTTATCTGATTAAGAATGAAAAATTGATTTAATCCTAAATGATGTGCCTTTGCTTTTAATTTTAGGTGTATTTCTCTATTTCCTATTCCTCCATTATCTAAAGCACTTTTAACTTCAGGGAATTCAGCTATTTTATCTTTTATCCAATTAGCTGCACTTTCAAGCTTTTCAGAATTATCACTTTGAAGAGAGATGGAAACAGACTTGCCAAATCTCTGCTGACCTCCAACTGTGAATTTCTCAAGTTGTTTTACTGAGTCAGGATGAATTCTACTTTTAATTTCATTGGCCATGTCTACAGTACTTATTAGCTCATTTTCTTTAATAGATAATCTAACTGATCCAACATGACTTCCAGATTCTCCCATGTTTTCTGTACTGCCAACACTTATAGCAATATATGTAATTAGCGTATCATTATATTTTTCTGTAAGCTCCTTATTATAATCTTTAACGATTGAATCACAGTAAGCTACGAAGTTTTCGGTTCTGAATTCTCTTTCTCCAGGTTTATATGCAAATTCTATAAGAAGACTATCAAATGGGATGCTTGGAAAATAGGTCCATTTGATGACTTCTATCCGTAATAGGAAAATGACCAAGGCTATAAATAAAAGTGGAGTCCATACATGCCATTTATATCTTTTAATGATCATGGATAAAACCGTTTTATACCAATCTCTAATAAGGTCAATGAAATAATTTATTTTTCCACGAACTATATAAGAAATACCACTCTTTTTTCTGTTTAATATTTTTTTGCTTGAAAGGTGAGAAGGTAGTATCAAAAAAGCTTCTACTAATGAAAAAAGAAGACAAACAATTACACAGAAAGCCATTTCTTCCATCATTTCCATTTCTCCACCAACAAATAGAAGTGTAGAAAAGGCAAATACTGTTGTTAAAACAGAAGTGATTACTGCATTTTTTACTTCCATTGTCCCATCTAGAGCAGCTCTCATGGGAGATTTTCCTTTTTCAAAATGCGCATAAATGTTTTCAGCAATAACAATTCCATCATCCACTAGAATTCCAACAACCAGTATCATTCCAAACAAAGTAACCATGTTGATGGTCATTCCATAGATAATTCCAAATGAAAGCATCCCAATGAAGGAGAAAGGGATTCCAAATGCTACCCATAATGACAATCGTAGACTGAGAAAAAGACCTAGAACTAAACAAACAAGAGCCAATCCAATGATAAGGTTTTTAGATAGCAGATTGATTCTTTGGTCTAGTAGGTCGGCAAATTGAAAAAGGCTAGTCATGACATACTCGTCATTTTCTTTATTGAATTCATCAATATAACCATTCATGAAATTTGCAATATTGTTTAAATCTTCATCAGTAGTTTTTTTTACAATGAAACTGACACTTCTTTTTCCATCTAGATATCCTTTTAAAGGTATTTCAGAAAAGTCTAAGGCTACATCTGCTATTTCATTTAGTGTAATTAGATCTCCGTTAGGGAGTGCTTTTATGATAATACTTTCTATTTTTTCTGGATCGGTAGATCTGTTCATAGAACGGATAATGATTTCTTCTTCTTCAGTTTTTACACTTCCTCCAGAAAGATCTATGTTGCTTACTTTTATGGCATTTGATACTTGGTCAAAAGTTAATCCATACCTTAATAAATCATTTTCTCTAATATCAATGGCAATAATAATTGGTGGATATCCTATTACATCTATTTGACTTACTTCTTTACTATTAAGCAATTCCTGCTCTATTTTATCAGCCATTGTTTTTAATTCCCATAAGTCATCAGGTCCTGATAAGGAATAGAAGCCGACCACTTGGCTCATTCCTCCCATTCCTCTAGACTTTTGAGCAAAAACAATTGGTTTTTCAGCTCCTTGAGGAAAAGAATAAATTCCATCTACAGCATTTTTGACATCTTGTAATAAGATGTCAATATCATATCCATCATAGCTTTCGATAGTTATTCTTGATAAATTTTCTGAAGACTTAGAAGTTACCTCTTTAACTCCTTGAATTCCATTCAAGGATTGTTCTACTTTAGTGGTAATCCCTTTTTCTATTTCTTCTGGAGATGCGCCAGGATAAGACACATTAATATAAACCTCATTTGGAGTTAGTTCTGGGAAAAAAGAATGAGGCATTAAAAAGAGGGATAAAATACCAGAAATAGCAGTGACAATTATAATGGCATTGGCCCATATTGGATATTTTATAAAATACTCAATTACTTTTTTCATAATAACTAAGGATTTGTAATAGTTTCATCCAGTTGAATACTAACCTCCATACTGTCTTTTGCATTGATGATAGGCTCAATGACAATTATTGTAGAATCTGAAAGCCCTTTAACAATAAAAGATTTTTCTTTTGTTACCACAATGTCGATTTGAGTAGGGATTAATCGCAGGTTATTATTAACTGTATAAATAGAATTTTTATTAAAAATTGCCCTTCTTGGAATTTCAGCAACATTTTCAACACCTTCACAAATAATGATTGCATCCATGAACATACCATCATATAGTATTTTTCCTATTTCGTTATTTATAGTTACATAAACTGATAGATTTTGAGTATTTGAGTTTACAAATTCACCTATCCTTGAAATTGATCCTTCAAACTTTTCATTGTTTTCTGATAATTGTACTTTATTACCAATTTTAACGAAGCTTTTGTTTTGAACAGGAATAGGAATCTCTATTTCTAATTTACCTTTTCTTATTATTTTAATGATTGGGGTCCCAGGATTAACGATAGCTCCTTCATCTGTATATGCTTCTATGATAGTTCCTTCAAAAGGGGCTGTAATATTGTATTTTTTTAGTCTTTCTTCGTCACTTTTTATATTGTAATATTCCGAAAGAATATTCCTAGATATAATAAAGTTCTTTTCTTTAGAATTAACAAAATCAGGGAAGCTGGGTAGGTTTTTTTCTACTTGTATGGAATTGAAAAAAGCAGACCATTTTTCATATTCATCAGGAAAGTCAACGATTAAATCAGGCATGCTTAATGAAATAATATTTAAATAGTTACTTTTTCTAGCCTTTATTGCAAGCTGTGCATCTTTATCATCGATTTTAACAATAAGTTGACCTTTTGTAAATTCTGTTCCTTTTTTTAATGAAATATTACTAGAAAGTTTTCCCTGAACTTCTGAAGATATATTTATATTAGAAGAGGATGTGACTCTTCCGAAGCTAGAAATAGTTAAAGGTCTGGTTTGATTGTTGATTAATGCTGTTTTAACGTATTTTGGTCCGATGGTGTCTTTTTCAGCTTTGATTTCTTTTTCCTTCCTGATATCTTCAGCATTTTGTACTCCATAATCAATTCCCATTTTATAAGAGTAATAACCAATATAATAGATGATTATCATTAATATAATGCTAGAAACAATTATTAGAACATGTCGTATTTTCATGTGAAATTAATTTGGAATGTAAATTTAAAAGGATATTCGTCAAAAAAATGAAAAATCACAAATGCTTTTTGATCATATTAAATCTCTAAATTATATTTAATTGAAATTATTAAATTTTTTGGAATACATATTAAAAATAATTTATTCATAAATTAAAAACCTACTCATTCTTTTAGATTTACAATTTTATAACTTGCCTTTTATGATTAAGACCAAGGTAGTATTTTTACTATTATTAATATCAGTCTCTATTAGATCTCAGACTCCTATTCAAGTTAGTCATGAATCCGGGAAATACATTGACACTTTAATATTAAAAATAAGAGGAGATTTTAAAAAGTTATATTACTCTTTGGATGGTTCAATACCTGGTCGTAATTCTAAAAGATGGAAAGATTCATTGATAATTTCTAAAACTTCGATTGTAAGGATAAAACCAGTTTTTAATGGTACAAAAAAGGATACTATTATCAATCGGTTTTATCTGATGAATTTTAACAAGGAATTGCCAGTTGTTCATATTGCTGTTGATCCTGCAGATTTATGGGATTCAGAGAAGGGGATTTATGTAAAAGGAGCTCATGCTTATTTAGATTCAGCTGGGGTTTTAAAAAATTCTAATTGGTACAAAAACTGGGAAAAACCAGTTCACTTAATTTATTTAGATGATGATAGTTTGTCAATACAACAGGATTGTGGAATAAAGCTATTCGGGGAATCAACTAGAAGATATCAAGATAAATCTTTTAAGATAATTGCTAGGTCTGAATATGGGTCTAATGTATTTAATTATCAATTTTTTAAGTTAAAAAAGTTAGACAAGCATAAGCATCTTGTTATAAGATCATCAGGAAATGATTTTAATGGCACAAGGTTTAAGGATGTTTTTAGTGCCTATCTAGTTAGGAATTTAGAAATTGACCATATGTCTTTTCAGCCAATTCATCTTTTTATTAATAGTGATTATTGGGGTGTTTACAATTTAAGAGAAAAGATCAATGAGCACTATTTAAAGTACAATAAAGGATTTAATAAAGACAGTGTTTCTATTGTAAAAGGAAAATGGATCCCTCAACATGGTAATAGAAAAGATTATATGGATATGTATAATTGGTTCTTGAGGTTGAAAAAAATGGATAGTGCTAATTATGTAAAGGTTAATGAATTTTTAGATATCCGTAATTATATCAATTTTAGGATCTTTCAGCTATATATAAATAACTCAGACTCTAGGGGTAATATTCGTTATTGGAATTCAAATCAGGGAGATAAGAAATTTAGAATGATCCTATACGATACTGATCATGGTTATAGATATGCAAGCAGGAAATTTTTAGCTCATTCTTTAAGCAATGCTGGTGAGTATTGGTATAATCCACCATGGAGCACACGTTATTTAAGAAAATTAATGAGTAATGAAGATTTTAAAAGTGAATTTTTAATTCAATATGCACATCTATTAAATACTTCTTTACATAAAGATTCTATTATAAAATCTATAGATCACCTGCAGTCAATTTATATCAATGAATTGCCTAGACCAGGAGAAAAGATAATTCCTCATTTAAAAAGAGTTCCAAAGACTGAAAAAAAATGGTTGATTGAAGTTGATAAACTAAGAACTTTTGCTAGGATGAGAGATAAGTTTGTGAAATCAGAACTAGTTCGTCTATTAGCTCCAGAGGGATGGATAGAAATGGAAATCAATAATGATAATGGAAAGGTTAGTATAAATGAAAATTATCCAATATGCCTGCCATTTAAGGGGCAATATTTAAAAGGTTTTGAATTTAATATAGAGGCTTTGGATGATGGTTGTCATCAATTTATAAGTTGGTCAGATGGAGATTCTAATAGAATAAAATTAGTTGCTGCCGATACAGTATTTAACCTTTATCCTGTTTATGAATGTGTAATTCCTGAAGTTTTAATACAACAAAATAAAGATAAACGTAGCCAAGAGAATAATGATTTTTTTGGTTTGACTGTAGATGAATGGCTCTTGTATATAGGTTATTTATTTCTCTTTTTAGGATTGTTTTTCCTTATTTATATATTCTTGAAAATGAAAAAAGCCCGATAAACGGGCTTTTTGCGATAAATAAATTTAGTAGAGTATTTAACCTTCAGCTACTTCAAATTCAATATTTACTGTAATGTCTTTATGAATTTTAATATCTGCAGAATATTTACCAATAGATTTGATGTTCTTTTCAACTATATTGATGTTTTTTCTATCAATTTCAAATCCAGCTTCTTTTATTGCATCTGTAAGCTGAATGTTGGTGATTGATCCAAAGATCTTTCCTTTTTCACCCACCTTAGCAGCTACTTTTATTTTTGAGGATTTAATAGACTTAGCAAGTTTTTCTGCTTCTTCTTTTATTTTAACTTCTTTATGAGCTCTCTGTTTTTGATTTTCAGCATGCATTTTCTTTATTGAATCAGTAGCAAGAATAGCAATACCTTTAGGGATTAAATAATTTCTCCCATAACCATTTTTTACAGATACTATTTCGTTTTCATCTCCTAGAGAATCAACTTTTTTCTTTAATAATACATCCATGATTATTCCTCCTTATTTTAATTGGTCAGCAACATATGGTAAAATAGCAAGATGACGTGCACGTTTAACTGCTTGTGATACCTTTTTCTGATATTTTGCAGAAGTACCTGTTAATCTTCTAGGCAGTAATTTACCTTGTTCATTAATAAATTTTATAAGGAATTTTGGATCTTTATAATCAATGAATTTAATTCCTGATTTTTTAAACCGACAATACTTAGTTTTAGTTACTTCAATATTAATCGGATTTAGATATCTAATTTCTGAATTTTTATCAGCCATTTTTTAAATTTTTTAGTTTATACTAAGCTTTAGCAGTGATTTCTGCATTTTTGCTTCTTCTTTTTTCAGCATAAGCAAGATGATCTTTGTCCATTTTCATGGTTAAGAATCTCATTACTCGCTCATCTCTTTTAAATTCGACTTCAATTTTACTTACAGTATCTCCGGCAGCTTCGAACTCAAATAAGAAGTAAAAACCTGTGGTCTTTTTTTGGATAGGATAGGCTAATTTTTTTAAGCCCCATGATTCCTCAAATTTTATTTCAGCACCACAATTCTTTAATGACTTTTTGAATTTTTCGACTGCTTCCTTTGTCTGTTTTTCAGACAAAACGGGAGTTAAAATGAAAACAGTTTCGTAATTATTCATGTTATATAATTTTTAATATTCGGGGCGCAAAGTTAATATTTTTATTCATATATAGTAGAATAAAGTAATTAATTGTGTTAATAAATAATTTTCAACTAATTCTTAATACAATAGGGATGTCTTCATTTGATACTTTATATTTGTTGTTGTAAATATGTCTAAAGAAAGCTACATAGTTTCAGCCTTAAAGTATCGTCCATTAACATGGGGAAGTGTTGTTGGGCAATCTAATATTACTGATACTTTGCAAAAAGCCATTGATACTGGTCAACTAGCGCAGGCCTATTTGTTTTGTGGTCCTAGAGGTGTAGGTAAGACGACCATAGCAAGGATTTTTGCTAGGTCAATTAATCAAGTTGATGATAAAGAACAAACTGATTTTTCTTATAATATTTTTGAATTAGATGCTGCATCTAACAATCATGTAGATGATATAAGAAATATTACAGATCAGGTAAGAATACCTCCTCAAATAGGTAAATATAAAGTGCATATTATAGATGAAGTTCATATGCTTTCTTCTGCTGCATTTAATGCTTTTCTAAAGACTTTAGAAGAGCCACCTCCGCATGCAATTTTCATTCTTGCTACTACTGAGAAACATAAGATTATACCGACAATACTTTCAAGGTGTCAGGTTTATGATTTTAATAGAATAACTGTTAAAGACATTGCAGATCATTTAGAGGATATCGCTAAAAAGGAAAAAGTAGTCGCAGAAAAAGAGGCTTTAATGGTAATTGCAGAAAAGGCTGATGGCGCATTAAGAGATGCATTATCAGTTTTTGATCAAATGGTAAATTTCTGTAATGGAAATATTACTTATGAAGCTGTTATTAAGAATCTGAATATTCTAGATCATGATTATTTTTTCAAAATTTCTGATAAAGTTTACAAAAATGATATTCATGAGACTTTAATGATCTTTGATGAAATTTTAGCCAAAGGGTTTGATGGACATCATTTTATTACTGGATTAGGTAGTCATTTTAGAAATTTGCTAGTTTGCAGGGATAAAAAAACTATTTCTTTATTAGAAGTAAGTGATAAAATAAAAGACCAGTTTATTGAGCAGTCTAATAATTTTGATTCAAGGATTATTATTGATATCCTTAAAATAGTGTCCGAAGCTGATATTCATTATAGAACCAGCAAGAACCAACGGCTTCATGTTGAATTAGCGTTAATGAAAATGGCATCACTGAGTATATCGGACGAAAAAAAAAAGCAATTGATTTCCGCATAATGCCTCCTAAATCACTGTTGAGTTTGCAAAAGGTTGCTAATTCAACAGCTGAAAAGACTATTCAAGTTGTTCAAAAAAATGATTTAACTGAAAAAACTAAAAGTGTACCTACTGTCAAGGAGCATCCCAAAAAAGTAGCTTATTCCCATTCAATTAAAAGAAAAGAGATCAATAAACGGACATCTTCAACTTCAATTTATAAGATGAAAGATGATATTATTAAAAAATCTTTAAACAAAAAGGAAGAGGTTGATCTTTCAGATATGCCTAGAGATATATTTAATAATGAGCTTTTGCTAGAAAAGTGGAATATGTATGCTGAAATGCTTAATGAAAATGGACGCCAAGGGATGTATGCAACACTAACAAAATACCAACCTATTTTAGGAGAAAACTATTTAGTGTCGTTTGAAATAGACAGTGAAGTACAGCGATTGGAACTTCAAGAAGAAAGTCCTGAAATTTTAAGTCACTTAAGAACAGAACTTAATAATTATGGCATTAAATTAGTTTATAAGGTGATTAAGAGTGATCAATCAACTAAAAAACATTTGAATAGTAAAGAAATATTCTTAAAAATGGCTGACTCTAATACAGATTTAAAACACCTTAGAGATAAATTTAATTTAGATATTGAGTATTAAGAATTCTTGTTCTGTTATATGTTTAAATCAGTTCTTATATTTGTTCGATGATTTTACCTATTGTAGCTTATGGAAGCTCTGTTCTTCGCAAGGAATGTGATGAAATTGAAGAGAATGCAGATATTTCTGGTTTAATTGATAACATGTTCGAAACCATGTATGCGGCTAAAGGAGTTGGTTTAGCATGTCCACAAATTGGTCAGGCTATTCGTATGTTCGTAGTTGATGCTGCGCCTTTCTCTGAGGAAGAAGCTAAAAATGAGGAAGAAGCCAAAAACCTTGAGGTCTTAAAAAATTTTAAAAAAGTTTTTGTCAATCCAATTATTGAGGAGGAGTCTGGTAAAGACTGGCCTTTTTCTGAAGGGTGTTTAAGTATTCCTGGAATTAGAGAAGATGTAACAAGAAAAGGAATCATTCATATATCTTATTATGACGAGAATTGGAATTATCATGAAGATGTTTTTTCTGGTATTGCTGCAAGGATCATTCAACATGAATATGACCATATTGAAGGCGTTTTATTTACCGACCATCTAAATCCATTTAAAAGAAGGTTGTTGAAGCGTAAGCTAGTTGATATTAGTAAAGGAAAAGTTGATGTTGATTATAAGATGAAATTTGCTTCGAAAAAAAAATAAAATGAAAAAAGTAATTTATAGTTGTTTTCTTATCTTGATAATAGTTCAATGTTCAAATACTAATAAAGTAGAGTCAAAAAATAATTCAGGTGAAATAGACCAAATGTTAGTTCTTGAAAAAAAAATTCTTTCGATTCAAAATAATGTTCAGAAAAAAAATGAAAAATTAATTTTAGGAGAAGAGCTATATAGTGCTGCTACTCATTTCATTCTTAATAACCCAGAGCATGATCAGATAGAAAGTGTATATATTTTAGCGGCTAGGGGAGCAGAAATAAGTGAAAAATATGACAATGCCATTAATTATTATTTTCAAGCACAAAGGAAATTTCCTAAATCTCCAAAAGCTGCAGAATATTTAAAATCCAGAGCAATTATTTTAGATTTTGTGTTAAATAGGAAAAAAGCAGCAATTTTAGCTCATGAAGAATTGATTGAACTGTATCCTGATCATCCTTTGGCTAAAGATTCTAAATATTACTTAGAGAGAAATTTAACTGATCTACCGGCTTCTATTTCAAGTGAAGAGTTAGAAAAAATATTAAAGAATAAAGATTAATATTTAAGTTTAAATTCGTATTTTAAATTAACAAACTAAATTAGGAATTGACAACCTCTAAAAATAATATATTCCTTGTCGATGATGATCAGACTGCAAATTTCATTAATGAAATGCAGATCAATAGGTTTTCAAGTAATTTTAATATTCTAACATTTACTTGTGCTCAACAGGCATTAGAAGCATTAAAAAATAAAATTAAGATGCCTGAATTTATTTTTTTAGATATCGATATGCCTAAATTAAATGGATGGGAATTTATAGATCATTTTAAAGAATTAAAAAGTTCATCTAAAATCGTGATGGTGACATCATCTTTAGACCCAAGTGATAAGCTTAAAGCTAAGGAGTTAAATGAAGTAGTAGCTTTTATAGAAAAGCCATTGGTTAAGAGTCATTTAGAGCCTATCTTTAATGATTAATTTACATATGAATCACTTCCCCATAAGCAGCAGCAGCAGCTTCCATAATTGCCTCGCTCATAGTAGGATGAGGGTGGATAGTTTTAATTAGCTCATGTCCTGTAGTCTCTAATCTTCTTATTGCAACTATTTCAGCAACCATTTCTGTAACATTAGCTCCAATCATATGTCCGCCAAGAAGTTCACCATATTTAGCATCAAATATAAGTTTGATAAAGCCATCATTATGACCAGATGCACTGGCTTTACCAGATGCAGAGAATGGGAACTTTCCAATTTTCAATTCATGACCTGCTTCCTTAGCAGCTTTTTCAGTCATTCCTACAGATGCTATTTCAGGAGAACAATAGGTGCATCCTGGAATGTTATTGTAGTCTATACTTTCAGGGTTTAAGCCTGCTATTTTTTCAACACATGTTATGCCTTCGGCAGATGCAACATGGGCAAGTGCAGGTCCTGGAACAGCGTCACCTATAGCATAATACCCTGGCATATTGGTTTCGTAAAAATCATTAACAATGATTTTTCCTTTATCAATTACAATTCCTACTTCTTCTAATCCAATATTTTGGATATTAGCTTCAATTCCTACAGCCGATAGGACAATATCGCAATTAATGTTTTCTTCTCCTTTTTTAGTTTTAATTGTAACTGTACATGAATTACCTTTTGTAGCTACTTTTTCTACAGTAGACTCGGTCATGACTTTAATGCCTTGTTTTTTAAATGTTCGTAAAAGTTGTTTAGAAACTTCTTCATCTTCTACAGGTACGATATTTGGTAAGAATTCGACTATTGTAACATCGACTCCCATAGCGTTATAGAAATATGCAAATTCAACTCCAATTGCTCCAGAGCCAACTACCACCATTTTTTTAGGTAACTTAGGTAAGACCATAGCTTCTCTATAACCTATGATGTTTTGTCCATCCTGCTGTAAGTTAGGAAGCTGTCTTGACCTAGCTCCAGTTGCAATGATGATATGTTTAGCAGCATATTCTTTATTCCCCCCTTTTTCATCTGTGACCTGTACTTTTTTCCCAGGAATTACTTTTCCTGTTCCCATAATTACATCAATCTTATTTTTTTTCATTAGAAATTGCACACCACCACTCATTTTTTCAGCTACACTTCGGCTTCTTTTAATGATGCTATTAAAATCAGCTTTAAAATCATTTACTTTTATTCCATAATCATCTGCATGATTGATATAATCAAAAACATTTGCGCTTTTTAATAATGCTTTAGTTGGTATACATCCCCAATTCAAACAAATTCCTCCTAATGATTCTTTTTCAATTACAGCAGTTTTTAATCCTAATTGAGAGGCTCTGATAGCTGTAACATATCCTCCAGGTCCACTTCCAACAACAATTACATCATAATTCATAAGTATCAAGTTTTAATTTCTAAGTGCGAATTTAACAAATCTAATTTTCTAATAAAGTTTTTTAAGTTCTAGCTTTTTAACAATTTGTTTTGCTAATAAGTCTGCAGAAGCATTATTGAAGCGAAACCATAGCTCTGGTTCTATAAGTTCAATTTCTGAAACTGCTGGTTCGTTATTATTATCCCATATCATATCAACCCTTGCATATACAGGTAAGGGCTCAATTGTTTTTACTGTATTCTCTGCAAATTGAATTTCTTTATCTGTAGGGGTGTATTGATGCACAGTTCCTCCAAAATCATCCTGAACCCTAAAATCTCCAGGTTTGGCTTTTTTTAAAATTGAATGGCTGAATTTACCCCCATAAACCATAAAAGCCACTTCTCCTTTTTTTATTACGTTTTCTTGAAATTCCTGCAATAAAAAATCTTCATCTTGAATAAGATCATTGAAAGTTTTCTCATGCTGAATAAGGTTATCCTTGTTAATTTTATAGGTATGTCTTGCTGCTCCGGAAATCGTAGGCTTAAGAACAGATTTATCCCACCCCATTTTGTTGATTATATCAGTTAAATTTTCTTTTGAGCCTTTTTTAATAAAGTAGCTTGGAGGGATATTTATCCCTTTTTGATGAATTTCATTTAAGTAGTGCTTGTCTATGTTCCATAGAATCTGATCATATGAATTAATAAGCTGGGTTTGGTCTTTGGTCTTATCTAGCCAATGTTTAAATTCTTTAAATCTATGAAAGTAATCCCAGGTAGTTCTAAATAACGCAAAATGAGTAGATGACCAGTCAAAGTTGGGCGAATCCCATGCTACTTTTTTTACATGACATCCTAACTGTTGAAGGGCTTTTTTAACTAATTCATCTTCTGTGAGTACATTTTGAGTGTAATCATCTATTTCTTTTGGTGAGATGTACTTTGATTCAGTTAATAGAATTACATCATATTTTTTCATTATATAGCTGAATTTTTGTGGCAAATATAAATTGAATTATCAATTATAGATTCCTTATGTTTTCTAATTTAGCTTCTTAGATAATTTTGTATGAAATATTCTTTTAAAATAGACAACCCTCAAAAACATTTTATTCAAATAACTATTGAATTAGATGTTCAAAATGATTCAGCTATTGATCTTCAACTTCCTTCATGGAGACCCGGAAGATATGAGCTAGGTGATTTTGCGAAAAATGTTAAAAATTTTAACGCTAAAGATGAATCAGGTAATAACATTGAATTCTCTAAAACAACAAAAGACCTATGGAGAATCCCTTCAAAAGAGTATGAAAAATTAATAATTAGTTATCAATATTATGCGGCTGAATTAAATGCTGGTTCTACATGGCTAGATGAAAATCAATTGTATATAAATCCTATCAATTGCTGTATGTATGATCCATTGAAGATGGATGAGAAATGTTCTTTAGAATTAGATATCCCAGAAAACTATAAAATAGCTACTTCATTAGAAGAAATGGATCATGTTTTACATGCAAAGGATTTTCATGAATTGGTAGATTCTCCAATAATTTGTAGTTCATCATTGCAAGAGTTCAAATATGAGCTTAATAATGTAATTTTTCATGTATGTTTCCAAGGAGAGGTAAAAGTGGACTGGAATAAAATGAAAAAGGATTTTATTGATTTCACTGCACATCAGATCAAATGCTTTGGTGGTTTTCCTGTTAAAGACTATTACTTCTTGTTTCAAATTACTCCATATACGTCTTATCATGGAGTTGAGCATCAGCGGTCTACAGTTATTCTTTTGGGCCCCTCTTATTCGATTTTTAACAAGGATTATAGTAAATTATTAGGGATCTCATCTCATGAACTCTATCACACATGGAATGTAAAAACCATTCGGCCCCATGATATGCTTCCATATGATTATTCTCAAGAGAATTATACAGAAATGGGATATGTTACGGAAGGGGTAACTACTTATATGGGAGACAGGATGTTGTATGAATCAGGAGTTTTTTCTGAAAAAGATTATTTAAAAGAACTGGGTACTTTATTACAAAGGCATTTTGATAATGATGGAAGAAAACATTATTCAGTTGCTGAATCTAGTTTTGATACTTGGTTGGATGGATATGTTCAGGGAATACCAGGAAGAAAAGTTTCCATTTATGTAGAGGGTGCTTTAATCGCATTAATATGTGATGCGAGAATTAGAAAATTAACGCAACAAAAAAAATCTTTACATGATGTAATGAAAAATATGTATGGAGGGGATCATGTTTTGAAGGGATATGATAAATTATCATATAAAGAATTATTAGAGGATATCTCAGGCACTTCATTTAATGATATTTATAATGACCTTATACATGGTGTTGTGGATTTTAAAAATTATTTAGAGATAGCCTTAAAAGAATTTGGATGGTGGGTCAATAAAAATCAATCTTCTCTTATATCTAGAAGGTATGGTCTAAAAGGTATATGGTTTAATCATCAATATAAAATCACTTCGGTTGCCGAAGGTAGTTCAGCTGATTTTTCTGAATTGATACCTAGTGACAAGATCCATTCTATTAATGGATATAAACTTAATAATGACATTGAAAACTGGTTAGATTATTTTAAAGATGATGAAGTAGTTTTGTCTATAGAAAGAGAAGGTGAGTTAAAAAGAATGGAATTGTTAATTCAAAATGAAAATCAATTTTATAATTATACTGTAGAAAAGCACTAATAATGAGTAAAAAAGAAGTTCAGAAAAATGGATTTAATGGCCTTAAGATATTATGCGTTTTAAGTGTGATAGGGTTTATTGCGTCTATGTATATTGATGCCGGTAATTATTATTTGTACTCTAATATTGAGCAATATTTAGATGTCCAAGACCAAGAATTAGCAGAAAATATTGAAGAGAAATTATCAATATTTAGTGAAGCAAATGTTGATGTTTCTGAAAAAGGAATTGATTTGCTGGCATGGATGTTTTTTGGAAGAGGGGTTTTAGATGTGCTTGCATTGTTAGGAGTAATGTTAATGTTCTATAAATTAAAGATTGGATTTAATTTATATGTTTTATTTCAACTTTTATATGTTGTCTTGCCTTTTATGTTAATTGGAAAAGGTGTAAATGTGGTTGTGCCTTATGAATTGATGATGATTAACTTAGTGTATATTGCATTATATGTTACTCAAAGAAAACATTTAATATAATGAATGATATTCAATTAGTTAGAGATGTCAAAAAACTAATGAGGTTCTTTAAAAGAATTGCTTTAGGTAAGGATAGCCCTTCAAAATATTTAAGGATATTATGCTGGGTAAATTTAGCTTGGAGTTTTTTAATGATTCTTTGTTTGTTATTCTTTGTGTTTTTGTCAGCAACAGAATTAAAATTTCAAACTAAAGGGATCTTATCCTATTTTGTTCAGGAAATGAATGCCCTCCCTTTTATTATATGGGCATGTTTTCATGGTCTAATTATTCTGTCGATTGTATTTATATGGAGGAAAAAAACATTTGGCCTGATCATTTATTGCTTGGCTTCTATTGCACCTACATTTTATTTGTATTTTTTAGATGTAGCTATTAATGAGCTTTATTTCATCTTTTTTTCAGCCATCTTATTTATTGCTTTTTTCTTATTTAAACTGTCAGAGTTTGAGAACAAGGAAGAATCTCAAGAAGAATAGATCTTTATCAAGGGTAATTTTAAATTAAAAAAGTAAAGCTATTACTAAACCTTCTTTAGTTTTTTTCGTTTTGATATTAGTTTGTCTAAAGTCAATCCAATATCAGATAGAAGGTCACAGAGTAGCGTTTTTAATAGAATATTATATTTTTTTCCATTTCAGTTACTGATTTTACATTTAAAACGCAACCATGTTTTATTGGTCTTTTGGTTGTTACTTTTTTTATATATCACTAATACTGTTGGTAAAAATTTTGGGATAGTAGCTTTATTCTTAGCTCCTGAATATAATGGTGCTATCAGTATTTATTCTTTTGCCATTTTAGGGTTTTCATTAGGTGGTTTTATTATGGCATTTCATATTTACAGCTATATAATGTATTCTTCTGAGTTTTTATTTCTAGCAACTTTAGCTCGCCCTTTTTTAAAATTCTCATTGAATAATATGCTAATACCAATAGCTTTTATTTTAACCCTATTGTATAAGACTTATTTTTTCTTGAAGTATGAGCAATTAATGGAAAGTTCTGATGTGTTGTTAAATTTATTTGCATTACTTGGTGGCGCATTGATCTTTTACCTTATTTCAGTTATTTATTTTATTAGGTTCAATAAGAATGTCTATGCTATTAGTGGAAAAAGTGAAGATTATTTTGAAGAATTAAAATCTCAAAAATTAAAGGAATCTCAATTTATGAAAAGGCAAGAGGTTTCTAAAAAACTAAAAAGTAAAAGAAACTGGAGAGTAGAAACTTATATGTCTGGAATATTTAAAATTTCTTTAGCAAGAAATATAGAGCATTATGAAAGAAATTTATTAGACAAGGTATTCGCTCAAAATCATATTAACGCATCTGTTTTTGAAATTTCATTAGTAATCACATTCATTGGATTGGGTCTTTTTAGGGAATATGAGCTTTTCAATATACCAGCAGGAGCAAGTATTTTATTGCTTTTTACTTTATTTATTTTAATATTTAGTGCACTCTATTCTTGGATGAAGGGTTGGACATTAACTTTTGTAATAGCTGCATTGTTAGGTTTGAATTATATGTCTAATCATTTCGAATTGTTTAGGTTTCATAATTACGCATATGGGTTAAATTATGATTTTAAAGCAGGTTATTCTTATGATGACATTAAAAATTTAGCTACAGATAAAAATACTTATCAGTTTTCAATTGATCATACTAAAGATATTCTCAATAATTGGAAGGCAAAGAATGTTATTGCAGGTGATTCCATTTTGCCAAAAATGGTATTTCTAAACATAAGTGGTGGTGGATTAAGATCTGCATTATGGTCTATGGTTGTTTTAGATCATATGGATAGTATAACAAATTACAAAATGTTTAAACAAACCCAGTTAATGACAGGTGCTTCTGGAGGAATGATAGGGGGGGCTTATTATAGAGAATTATTTTTAAGAAAGGCAAAAGGAAATAAGATCAATATGTCTAGTATTAGATATAAAAATAACATTTCAATGGATCTATTGAACCCCTTGGCTTTTGGAATAGCCACTACAGATATGCTTATTCGATTTCAGTCTTATCATGATGGTAATAATAGCTATAAAAAAGATAGAGGTTGGTTTTTTGAAAATAAACTGGTGAAGAATTTGAATTCTTTTTATGATAAACGTTTAAAGGATTATATGCAACCTGAATACAATTCTTTAATTCCTATGATGATCTTTTCCCCATCCATAGTTAATGATGGTAGAAGGATGTTAATTAGTGCTCAGCCTATATCATACCTTACTTATTATGATTCATTGAATTATACTTCGACTTACAATTCTATGGAAGATGTTGAATACAATGCATTGTTTAAAAATAACAATAGCAGTAATATTAAAATAACATCTGTGTTAAGGATAAATGCTACTTTTCCTTATATTCTTCCTATGGTATATATGCCTACTGACCCTTCTATTGAGTTAATGGATGCAGGAGTTAGGGATAATTATGGACTTAAAACCAGTATTAAATTTTTAAAGCAATTCAAAGACTGGATCTCTGAAAATACTGGTGGAGTTGTTATTGTTCAGATAAGGGATAAACAAAAGTATTTCGAGGTAGATAACCCACATAGTGGTTCATTAAGGTCCATATTGTTTTCACCTTTCACTACTGTTATTAATAATTTATTAAAGGTCCATGATTATAATAATGATGACCTTGTTAGATCCGTAGGGGATTGGTTTGAAGGTGAAGTAGATGTTGTTACATTCTATATGGATCAACCAATAGATGAAGAAATATCTATGAGTTGGCATTTAACACCAAAAGATAAAATCAGAATTTATAATTCATTATCTTCGGATGACAATCTAAGGTCTATTCAAAAAATACAAAGTATTTTTAATGGGCATTGATATTAATTGAATTAATGGAGGACAAAAATCAGGATACTGATCTAGAGGGCATTGATGGTCAAGGGAAAAAAGTTGACTATGATCCAACTAAAATTGAGGTAGATAAGGAACAAATAAAGGAAATCCCACGATCTCTTTTTAATTTCTTAAAAGATTTGCTTTCTATTGATGATGAGGTGAATTCAAAAAAAGCAATTCATTTTATTAAATCTGACATTGATTTTTCTGGTTCAAGTATTTGGATTTTGATCTGTTCTATTGTAGTTGCTTCATTAGGTCTAAATTACAATTCTATTCCTGTGATAATAGGTGCCATGTTAATTTCTCCTTTAATGGGGCCGATAAGGGGAATTGGAATGGCTCTGGGGACGAATGATTTTAAAATTTTAATCAAGTCTTTAGTGAGTTTTGGAGTGATGGTTGGGGTAAGTGTACTTGCTTCCTATTTATTCTTTTTAGCAACACCACTAAAAGCTGAAACATCTGAATTATTAGGAAGGACAAAGCCTCATGTTTTCGATATTCTTATTGCATTTTTTGGTGGGTTAGCAGGGATTATTGCAGCAGTTACCAATAATAAGAACTCTGCAATGACAATTGTTCCTGGTGTAGCTATTGCTACAGCACTAATGCCACCTATATGTACAGTTGGATATGGTATAGCAATTGCCAATTGGTCTTATTTTATCGGTGCATTTTATCTTTTTTTATTAAACAGTGTATTTATATGTTTAGCAACATTTATGGTAATAAGATTGCTTAAATTTCCTATGGTTCAATTTGTGAATCCTAAAACTGAGCGAAAAGTAAAGATCTATGTTTTTGTTGTTTTATTGTTAATTGTAATTCCAAGTGTGATTAAGTTCACTACCATAATAAAAGAATCTTTGTTTCAGCAATCTGCTGAGGAGTATATACAGAAGGTAATTGAAATTGATAATAAGATAGAAGTGGTTAAAAAGGAATTTAATTACAATGATGGTTCTCCAGAAATTGAAATTCAAGTAAGTGGTAAATACATCAATAAAGAGAATCAGAATAGCTGGAAACTACAGCTCCAGAATTTTGATCTTGGTCATGTGTCTTTAAAGGTTATCAATTTAAGTTCAAAAGAGATTGATAAATCTGAAATTTTAAATGAAATTTTAAAAGATAATAATCTTAAATTTTCTTCTATAACAGAAGAAAGGGATCTATATAAAAATAAGCTTTCTACAATTGCAGAAAGGGCAATAGAGTTAGAAGAATTAGAGAAAAGAGTTTATTCACATTTTCCAGAATTAAATCGATTTGTTTATGGTGAGTCTTATGAAATGAATCAGGAGAATAAAAGAGATACAATTTATAATTTTATGATTGAATGGGTGTCTGGTTTTGAGCCAGTAGAGGAATTGAAAATGAAGGAAAAATTGAAACAGTTTTTGAATTTAGAAGTTGATATGATAAGAAATTCTGATTCTTCAACTATAATTGTTTTAGATCTATAAAAAATGGGTAAGAAAAAAAAGAGAAAGGATGTCGTTTATTCAACCAATCCGGAATTTGAATACAGCTTCAATGAAGAAATGGAAGAAGAAACTTTATCTCCATCAGAACAGCATTTGTATGTTTATCATGATAGAAAACATAGGAAAGGTAAAACCGTAACAATTGTTGAAGGTTTTGTTGGTGCTAAAGAGGATATTAATGATCTTTCTAAACAATTGAAGTCTTCATGTGGTGTTGGAGGTAGCGTAAAAGATGGCTTGATCATAATTCAGGGGGAAACTAGAGATAAAGTAATATCGTTACTTGAAAAACTAGCATACAAGGTGACCAGAAAAGGGGGGTAATTAGATTTTATGGTTGATAACTTTGGTTTTTGAATCATTATTGGGTAATTAACTTTTATTATTTTGGTATTAATAAAACCTTAAGTATATGAGAAAATTTCACATTTTATTTGGATTCATAGTTTTTTATAATGTAGGTTTCTCTCAGACACAGATTGATAATGCTGGATTTGAGAACTGGGAAAATGCAGGAACAACTGTTGATGAACCTACTGATTGGAGCTCTATAAAAACCTCTGATGATGCTACATTAAATGGGTTTGCTCCAGTGGTCTGGGGACAAAGTACAGATGCTCATTCTGGAAGTTATTCTTTAGAATTAATCAATGTTTCTACATTTGGTGTAGTGGCTAATGGTACAGTTACCAATGGTCAAGTACATGCAGATTTTGACCCAAACAATGGATATGTTTTTACAAATCCTAATGATGGATCTTGGAATCAGACATTTACAGACTCTCCGGATAGCTTGGTAGGATGGGTGAAATATACTCCAAGTGGTGCAGACAAGGGAAAACTACATGCCATATTGCATACCTCAAATGGTCAGATCCCAGAAAATGGTACTATGTCTAATTGGGTGGCAGAAGCCAGAATAGATTTTACCACTGCTAGTAGTTCATGGGTTCGTTTTTCTGCCCCATTTAATTATTTTAACTCAACTACTCCAGCATATATACTACTTGTTTTAACTTCTGGTGATAGTACAGTTGCTGTAGATGGTAGTACTGCATTGGTGGATGATCTTGAGCTGATCTATAATCCGGCTACAATACATGAGTCTGAAAGTTTTTCAAACATGTGGTTTTCGGATAATATTTTGTATACATCTATTGGCTCATCAGTGTTGAATGCAGAGCTTAAAATATATAGTGTTATGGGACAATTAATAAGATCCAATAAGGTAAATGCTTATTCTTCTAATCAGCTATATTTAGAACTGCCAGCTGGTATATATATTGCAGAACTAACTACAGGTACTACCCGAAAAACATTAAAATTGTTTATCGAATAAACCATTGAAATACGGTATAACATACCTACTTGTTTTTATAATTTTTTCTTTTCAAGCTCAGGACAAAGGGGTTTTTAAGGGAACCTTGAAAGATGCTTCCAATAAAGAATTATTGATAGGTGCCAATGTTTTCATGTTAGGAAATACACAAATAGGTGCTTCAGCAGATATCGATGGAAATTTTGCAATTACAGTGCCAGAAGGAAAGCATCGTTTTGTAGTTTCATTTGTGGGTATGGTCAATGATACCATAGATGTAATTATATATGCAGATCAGATAACAGAACAAATAATTTTTTTAAAATCTGTGGATGAGGTGTTAGATGAAATAGTGGTAAAAGCAGGTAAGTTCGATCATAAGGTCGAAGAGCTCACTATTTCCATGGAGATCATACAGCCAGATTTAATTGAAAATAAAAATACCCGTTCAGTAGAGTCTATTTTAGATCAAACACCTGGTTTGAACATATTAGATGGAGAACCTCAAATTAGGGGAGGAAGTGGGTTTACATTTGGAGTTGGCAGTAAAGTAGCAGTTTTAGTAGATGATATGCCCATGCTTTCTGGTGATGCAGGTCGTCCTGAATGGGGTTTTGTGCCTATTGAGAATATTAAACAAATAGAAGTCATTAAGGGTGCAGCATCTGTTCTTTCTGGAGCATCGGCATTAAGTGGAGCTATTCACATTAAAACTGCCGAACCCACTTTAGACCCTCTTACTAAGATCAATCTTTACTCAGGTTTTTACTCTTCTCCATCAGATGAAAGTATGAAATGGTGGGATGACTATCCTTATATACATGGTGCTAATTTTTTGCATTCTAGAAAGATCAAGAATGTCGATCTAGTAGTTGGAGGTCTTTTAAATTTAGACCATGGATATATAGGTGCACCTATTGCCAATGAGTTTGTAGTAGATACCATTACTAACTTTACAGACGATCAAATGTCTTCTGAAAAGGCAAGAATGAATTTCAGCTTGAGAGTACACCCTAAAAAGTTTCAGAAAATGGTCTATGGAATTGGAGGAAATGCCATGTATAACCGTACTAATATGATGTTGGCCTGGCTGAATGATACTTCAGGAATTTACCGTGCTTATACAGGTGGAGTAATATTGCAAGAGCAAACTATTTTTAATGTCGACCCCTATATTAGCACTTATGGTAATAAGGGTGGTAAGCATACCATAAGGTCTCGATTCCTTTATACTGATAACCAGATGACCAACAATCAATCAAATGCTTCGATGGTGTCTTATGGCGATTATCAATTTAAAAAGAAGTACATAAAATTACAGGATTTGGAATTGATTGCAGGTGTGTCATCTACTTATACAGAAAGTGAAGCTGTATTATATAGTGGCTCTGGATCACCAAATAATAGGTTATTGAATTTTTCGGGATATAGTCAGCTCGAAAAGTCTATTAAGGATAGATTAAGATTTTCATTTGGTTATAGAGTTGAGTATTATCAGCTCAATGATTCTATTGAGAATTCGGCAAGTATTATTAGAGCAGGCTTAAATTACAAGGTAGCAGAAGGTACTCATGTAAGAATGTCTTTTGGTCAGGGATATCGATTTCCTACCATTGCAGAGAGGTATATCAGGACATCAGTGGGTAGCTTTGGTGTTTTTGATAATCCTGATCTTCAACCAGAGTATAGCTGGAATTTAGAAGCAGGAATTAGGCAGGGATATAAGATCGGTAATTTTTACGGTTATTTAGATGTAGCAGCTTTTAAGCAGGAATATACCAATACAATAGAATACCTTTTTGGGTTCTGGGATCCAACCTATTCATTTGCAGTAGCAGGATTTAAATTCTTGAATACTGGAAATTCTGAAGTGCATGGGTTGGATATTTCTTGGGCTGGATTCGTTAAATTGAATAAAAAAAGTAAGATTCAGTTTATTGTAGGTTATAATTATATTCTTCCCAAAACAGTACAGCCAGATTTGGTGTTTGCTAACGATCATAACCCTGGTGGATCAGGTGAATTTAGCTATAATACAACAAGTTTAGATGCATCAGAAAGAATATTGAAATACAGGTTCAAGCACACCTTTAAAGCAGATATTTCGTGTACAATTAAAGATGCTTTGTCTTTTGGAATGAGTGCTCGTTATTTTAGCAGGATAGAAAACCTGGATAAAGCCATTTCTGAATTTGAGAATGCTACAGTAGCATCTGGAGGTAGCTTGCAACCAGTTTTATATATGGATTATTATAATCAGTATAACAATGGGAACTTAATTTTAGATGCTAGAATAAGCTATGCATTTCCTAAGAAGCATAAGATTGCATTGGTCTCAAGTAATTTGCTGAACAGGACTTATTCACTTCGACCACTAAAGATCGAATCTATGCGTACAATAATGGTTCAATATTCTTATCAGCTATAATCAGTTTTGTTTAATAAAATATTTAATAACACAAGACTTTTCATCACTTTTTGACTTTTAAATGATTTGATTTTTATTTTTGAGGGTCAAATTTTAGCATGAAAAGGTTTTTGTTACTTATAATGTCTTGTTTTTTTCTCAGCGCTTATGCTCAGGAAACTCATACTGTAAGTGGCTATATAAAAGATGCTTCTTCAGGAGAAGCGCTAATAGGTGCGAGTATCTTTTTGGAAGAAGAAGGAAAAGGTGCAGCTACTAATGTATATGGTTATTACTCATTTACTGTTCCTTCGGGTTCTTACCATGTTAAAATTTCTTATGTAGGTTATGAAGATTATAAGTCGGTGATCGACCTTGAAAAAGACCTTAGATTAAATATCGAATTAAATGCAATGTCCGATGTGCTAAATGAAGTATTGATCGAAGCAGAAGCAAGCGATCAGAATACTACAGGCACTCAGATGGGAGAAATAGATTTGGATATGCAAAAGGTAAAAACCCTTCCTGCTTTCATGGGTGAGGTAGATATACTTAAAACTATTCAATATTTACCTGGGGTTCAATCTGGTGGAGAAGGCAATACGGGATTTTATGTTAGGGGAGGAGGTCCCGATCAGAATCTTATCTTACTTGATGAAGCCACAGTGTACAATGCTTCACATTTATTTGGTTTTTTCTCTGTTTTTAATGCAGATGCTATTAAAAATGTAAAATTGATCAAAGGTGGAATGCCCTCAAATTATGGTGGTAGATTAGCTTCTGTTTTAGATATTACCATGAACGATGGAAACTATAAATCCTATCATGCAGAGGGAGGTATTGGATTGATCGCTTCTAGGTTAACAGTACAGGGGCCCATTAAAAAGGACACTTCTTCTTTTATATTGTCTGGAAGAAGAACCTATGCAGATGTAATTGCTGAGCCCTTTATTCCAGACACGTCAAATGCGAAAGGGTCTGGCTATCATTTTTACGACCTAACTGCTAAAATTAATTGGAGAATAAGTGATAAAGATAGGCTCTATTTAAGTGGTTATTTTGGTAGGGATGTTTTTACTTTTAAAAGGAATGATTTCGATCTCGAATTTAATGTGCCTTGGGGTAATGCTACTTCTTCATTGCGTTGGAATCATTTGTTTAACGATAAGCTTTTCTTAAATACTACAGCTGTGTTTACCGATTATAACTTTGCATTTGGAGGTACACAAAGCCAGTTTACTTTCGAGTTGAGTTCTGGAATCAGGGACTGGAATATTAAGCAGGATCTTACCTATTATCCTAATTCATTACACAATATTAAATTCGGATGGAATTATACATTCCACCGTTTTATTCCTAGTAGTGTTTCTGCTAGCTCCGATAGTATTGATTTCGATACAGGTGATATAGTAAAGATCTATGGAAATGAAGCTGCTATCTATGTGTTAGATGAATTTGATCTTTCTGAAAACTTTAAGATCAATGCTGGATTCCGTTTATCAATGTATCAGCACATTGGTCCTTTTACAAGGTATTACAAGAATCCAAGTACTGGAGTAACAGATTCTACTAGGCAGTTCAGTAATTTCGAAAGCATTAAAACTTATTTTGGGCCTGAACCACGGCTATCTGCTAGATATTTGTTTAATGATAATTCTTCTTTTAAGTTTGGTTTTTCTCATAACTATCAATACATCCATCTGGCATCAATATCTTCTATTTCTTTACCAACAGACCTTTGGTTTCCTAGTACAGAGCTGGTAAAGCCACAGATCGGTACTCAATATAGTATGGGTTATTTTAGAAATTTCTTCGACAATCATTTTGAGGGCTCTATAGAATTGTATTACAAGGACCTTAGGAATTTAATAGAATATAAGGAGAATTCTTTTCCAGAGGATAATGTAAGTAACAATGTAGACAATCAGCTGACTTTTGGAAGAGGCTATTCTTATGGTGCGGAATTTTTCTTTAAAAAGAGGCTAGGCGATTTTAATGGCTGGGTAGGGTATACATGGTCTAGAACTATGCGTCAGTTCGATGAGATAGACGATGGAGGTTGGTTTCCTGCAAAATACGACAGAAGAAACGACCTTTCAGTAGTGCTACAGTACGATATTACAGAAAGGATCAATGTAGGGGCGGTGTTTATTTATTCAACGGGTAATGCCATTACATTGCCAGAAAGAAGGTGGTATTCTATTTTTGAGAATCGATTGATCACTGTTTGGAGCGAACGTAATGCTTACAGGTTAGAGCCTTACCATAGAATGGATTTTTCTCTTACTATTAAAGCTAAAGACTATAAAAAAATTAAAAATGCAGAAACGGGAGAGATCTCAAAGGAGCCTAAAAAGCTGGTTTCTTCCTGGAATTTTTCTGTATACAATTTATACAATAGGGCCAATCCTTATTTTATCTTTTTCGATTACGAAGGTGACCCACAGAGTGGTACCTTGGACCTTAGTGCTTATCAGGTATCTTTGTTCCCAATTTTGCCATCAATAACCTGGAATTTTAAATTTTAATGAGAGGACTTAATTACATATTTATTTTGATTTCTATGGTTACATTTTTAGGCTGTCAGAAAGAGATAGAATTCGACTTACCATGGGTGGAGCAGACATTGGTGGTAGAAGGTAAAATAGAGACAGGAGAGCCTCCAGTGGTGTTCATTACCAATTCTCAGGGTTATTTCGACCCTATAGATAGCTCTACTTTTAACAATATTTTTGTAAACGATGCACAGGTAACCATGTTTGACGGAACAACCAATCATACCTTGTCTGTTATAAATTTTGGAAGTGCAGCTGTTTATACTTCATTCGATCCAGCTACCTATGGAGTAGATGGAAAGAATTATAGACTTACGGTAGTGCATGGGAATAAAACCCTAACTGCACAAACACAGATTCCTTATGCTGTACCATTAGATAGCTTGTGGTTTGAGCTGGCAGATGCATCCGATCCGTTGGACTCACTGGGTTTTTTATGGACAAAATTTACTGATCCAGATTCTCTGGGTAATTGTTACAGGTGGTTTTCTAAGAGGATCAATAGCTATACTTATAATTACGACCCACCTTACGATAATGTAATAGGGCAGCAGAAAGACAGTATTTACATTGCTCCTTTTGGAAGTGCTACAGACGACAAGTTCTTTAATGGATTGAGCTTTGAGTTTGCTGTAGCAAGAGGGGAGATCGGTAATTTTGAAGGACCAGATGATGAAGGACCAGAAGAAGGTTATTTTAAAAGGGGTGATACGGTTGCCATTAAAGCTACTTCTATTACATATGCTACCTATTTATGGGTGCGTTCAATGGAAGATCAGGCTTTTTCTACGGGTAGTCCGTTTGCTTCTCCTGGTAATTTACCTGGTAATATAGAAGGGGATGGCATTGGTATTTGGGCGGGATATGGCGTCTATTTAGATACCTTAATTTGTCAATAACTTATTGACTTTCTCTATAATGATTAATGTTATATTTGTTGCGCTAAAATTGAATTGAATATGTCTGAAAGTATCGAAAAAGTAAAATGCCTGATCATTGGTTCAGGTCCTGCTGGTTTTACAGCTGCTATTTATGCATCTAGAGCAAACATGAAACCAGTTTTGTATCAGGGAATGCAGCCTGGAGGTCAGCTAACTACTACCACAGAAGTAGATAATTTTCCTGGATATCAAAATGGTGTCGATGGAACGCAAATGATGGTAGATCTGGAAGCTCAGGCTAAGAGGTTTGGAACAGATGTTAGAATGGGCATGATTACTAAGGTGGATTTTACAGGGCCTGTACATAAAGTATGGGTAGATAATAAAACAGAAATACATTCAGATACCATTATCATTTCTACAGGTGCTTCTGCTAGGTACTTAGGATTGGAGTCGGAGCAGCATTATTTATCCAATGGTGGTGGAGTGTCTGCTTGTGCAGTTTGCGATGGCTTTTTCTACAAAGGACAGGATACCATTATTGTAGGTGCTGGAGATTCTGCTTGTGAAGAAGCTTCTTATCTGGCCAATATCTGTACCAAGGTAACCATGCTGGTAAGAAGAGATGAATTTAGAGCATCCAAGATCATGGCAGAGCGAGTAAGAAATATCGATAATATTGAGATCCTTCACAATACAGAGCTCGATGAGGTGTTGGGTGATGGAAATGTAGTAAACGGAGTAAGGGTAGTGAACAACCAAACTCAGGAAAAACATGAAATTCCATGTACAGGTGCCTTTATAGCCATTGGGCATACGCCTAATACACAGGTATTTTCCGATTGGTTAAAGATGGATGAAACAGGTTATATCGTAAACGAGCCAGGTACATCTAAAACCAACATTGAGGGTGTTTTTGTTTCTGGAGATGCAGCCGATCATGTTTACAGACAAGCGGTAACAGCTGCAGGTACTGGTTGTATGGCAGCACTCGATGCAGAAAGATACCTTGCTACCAAGGGCTTGCATTGATGCAATAATAGCTTTAGCTATGCGTTCTAGGATGAAAATAATAATTATGCGATCGGTTTTATTGTTTGGAATTATCCTTGTACTTTCTTTTTCTTGCAGAAAATCTCCTAAATCTCCTGCTACTTGCGAATTCAGCAATGCTGGAAATGATTTTTTTACCATTGTAGATAACAACGATTCTCCCGAAAGGGCTTTCAATGTCTTTTGTAAAAAGGTAGATGTTTTTGGCTTAAAGGTATATGCGGTTGCTGGTGTTACTGATGCAGAATTGTTGCATTGTGCCAATGTACTGGCGCAGTATTTAGATAACGATGAGGATGGTGTAATAGATAACCAGCTGGTGCTGGATAAAATGCTCGATAATAAAGCGTGTATGACCTTATTCAGTAAGGAGCGTTCTGCAGAGCAGAGAAGGTTTTTTAATAGCTTACAAGGAGACGAATATGTTACACAGGACCTGTATGGAACAGAAACTTTTCCGGGCTGGAACCTTACTTCTCCTTTCGATGCTACCTTGGAAGAGGTGTTGCATTTGGTCACCTTTAGCGGATATTCCAGAGTTTATCCATCGGTTTTTGGAGAAATGCAGGGCTCTGAGATCGCCAATGCCATGGATTTGGCAAGGGGAGGACAATTTACAGATATTCCCAGTGCTTATCCAGCAGGAGCATGGTATAGCTATGACGACAGAACTTGCGAATACAATTGCCAGGTAACAGAATATTTCTATTGGGCACTTACTTCTTTGCTGGGTGCACAGAATTATCCTGGCAGGTTAGATGAAATAGGCCACGAGTGGAAGGCCAATACACCTGCTTTGGTGCAGTCGATGGACCCGGCAGTGTATGCATTGCTTACGGATACTACCTATCATTTGCCTACTCAGCTTCCCGATGGCACTTATCAGCGTTAGTGTTCTTTTGTATTAGCTTTTAAAAAATTTGCTACACACAATAGGGTTGGTACCCATATAGCTACATAACTAGCTTCTTCTCTAAAGTCCATATACCATAGTGAAAGTGATAAGAATAAGCTAAGCACAGAACATAAAGGGAGGATGTATTTAATGGTAATATGCATTGTATTGGTTTATGGATCTATTTTAATAACCTTATGAGATTCTACATGGCCTTTATCATTTTTAATGATGATGTAGTTAACACCACTGCATAATTTTTCCATATTTAATTCATAGTTATTTTGTTGGTCTAATTCTTCTTTTATACATAGCTTTCCTAAGCTATTATAAACTTCTATAGTATTGTTATTCAGTATTTTATTAAAGTTTATATAAACTATAGATTTAGAAGGATTAGGAAAGATGTCTGTTACATTGTTTTGTTGTTCAGCAACATTGGAATTGGTTTTTGTAATGTAAATAACATTTCCATTGGAAGGGTTCCAGGTAGTAGTGCCATTAGGTAAAAATGAACCCAGCTGATCGTCATAAATATTGGAAATAGATGAGATATTCTCAAAGCTAACATTTTCTATTTGTATGGTATCCTGAGAAGCCCTTATAAAAAAGAAATTATCAAATACATCCTGATCTCTGATCCATGCTTTTTGGGAAGCACCTGTATAGTCCAGGTCTCTATGTGGAGCGCCCCATTGACCTTCTCCAATGTAAACAATTCCATCGAGTGTATCTACATCATATCCATCATTGGTGCTGTTTTTTACACAAGGCCAAGACCATTTGGTAGTATGAGAGTGAGACTCCATTACAAGATCTACACCATAGCTTTCGAATTCACCTACCCAGCAATCCATCTGGTCTTGATTGAGTCCGTATAGCGCCATGGCATAAGTAGGGTGGTGGTGTTGTACGATCTTCCAGGCTGGTGCGCTGGCACTTCCTGTATGGTTTTGAAGGTCGTTGGTAAACCAGGCCAATTGAGTAGCATCACAAGCTCCTATCTCCGAATTAAGGGAATAAAAACGGAATAAACCACTGTGGATATCTAGTGCATAGTATTCGTCTTGTGGAATGTCAAAAATATTGTACATGTCCGAATTGTCTTCGTGATTTCCTTGGGTAAGTACTATAGGGTAGATCTTTCCATCGGCAGAAATACTCAGCTGCCAGTCGTCCAGCCAGTTATTCCATTCCTGAGTTACATCTGATGTGATCTGATTTTGAATAAAATCTCCGTTAAAAGCTACAAAATCGGGCCTTATTTTGCTTACTATTTGATTGCCGTCTTTACGTCTTTGCCTGCAATCTCCGGATGGACAATCTTCTATATATACTCCTAAAAGTGAGAAGCCATCTCTAGTATCACCACCAGAAACAAAAGAAACAGGGTCATTCGGATTATCCGAAAGTGTTTGAAATTTAAATCGCTGGCTGGTATTGTTGTTGTTATCGTATATGACAAAATAATAGACTGTATTTGGAGATAATGCAGTAAGCCTGGCGAATTTTCTATTCTGACCTTTATGTGTTGCCATTCTATCCGAAGCATGATTGAAAGGATAAGAAGTATAATTAATACCAAAATCTGAAGTGCCATAATATACCGTACCATCATCTCCACTCCAGCCAATGGTAATGGTAGTTGCAGGATCATCTCTATATGCTAAGGTGTAATGGCTAGTAGTTGCCCAAGCTGGAATAGATATAATAAGGAGTAGAAAAAAAATAAATTTCTTCAGTGATGTCATTTTAGGATCATTTTTTCTTGCTTTCTTTCATTGGGTTCTGGTCACCTCTATCTCTTCTGTTCTTGTATTTAAATATTTCAAATCTAGAAGGATGGTAGATCGCAGGCCAGCTGTTGTTGTTGATATCTGTATCTGCAGTTTCTAGAAAAGGATCTAATACTATACTTTCAACTTCTTTTTCGAAGCCAAAAACTTTGGTAATGTTCTCATTGTTCTTTTTCCAGATTTCCGCTGGAATTTTAACCATTTCGGAGTTGCCATCTGTAAAGTTGAATTCTAAAATTAAAGGCATGACCAATCCTCCTATATTACTGAAAGAAAGCTCGTAATAAAATTCATTGGCTTCGATCAGTTTTTTCTCTTCTTCATTCAAAGAGCTCATGAACCTTTTGTAACGTTCCAGGTCTTTTTTGGTGACTTCATATGGGTCGTAAGTATTGTAGAAATCAACAAGACCCTCATCTTCGTCCATATAGGTCTCCATATTTTCATTTCGTTGATTACCAATATCTTTTGCTTTTAATACTTCCTCTTTTTCTCGGGCTTCTTCTTTGTTGATCTTTGGATCTTTGCTGTCGATCCTGTAAGGAACCACCTTGTCTAAAGAAATATCTACATGGTCATTGGTAAAGAACCAACCTCTCCAGAACCAGTCCAGATCTACAGCACTTGCATCTTCCATGGTCCTGAAAAAATCATCTGGTGTTGGATGCTTGAACATCCATCTGTTGGAATAGGTTTTAAATGCAAAGTCAAAAAGCTCTCTTCCCATTACTGTTTCTCTAAGGATGTTTAATGCAGTAGCTGGTTTTCCATATGCATTATTGCCAAACTGATGAAGGGATTCGCTATTGGTCATAATAGGAGAGATGTTGGATTTATCACCTTTCATGTAATCTACAATTTTATAGGCAGAACCTCTTCTACTAGGATAATCCTTTTCCCATTCCTGCTCTGTAAGATATTGTAAAAAAGTATTCAATCCCTCATCCATCCAGGTCCATTGTCGTTCATCGGAATTAACGATCATGGGAAAATAGTTATGTCCTACTTCATGAATGATCACACTGATCATACCGTATTTGGTTCTTGCAGAATAAGTACCATCTTCGTCTGGTCTTCCTCCATTAAAGCAGATCATAGGATATTCCATGCCAATCCATTTAGAATGGATAGAAATGGCAACAGGATAGGGATAATCGAATGTATATTTAGAGTAACATCTTACGGTATGGGCAACTGCCTTGGTGCTGTATTGCTCCCATAATGGGTTTCCTTCCTTTGGATAAAAAGACATGGCCAGTACATCTTTGCTTTTTTGTTTAACGATCATGGCATCCCAAATGAACTTCCTAGAAGATGCCCATCCAAAATCACGTACATTCTTTGCAGTGAATTTCCATGTTTTCATCGATTTAATTCTGGACTTTTCATTTTTAATGGCTTCCTTTTCATTAACAATAAATACAGGCTCTTTGGTAGCATTTCTGGCCTGTTCCATTCTTTCTAGCTGCTTTTCAGAGAGTACTTCTTTAGCATTGGTAAGCACACCTGTTGCAGAAACTACATGGTCTCCAGGAACTGTAATATTTACTTGGTAATCGCCAAATGGTAAGGTAAATTCACCAGCACCTAAAAATTGTTTGTTTTGCCAGCCCTCTACATCATTGTAAACACACATTCTAGGAAAGAACTGAGCAATAGTGTATAAGTAGTTATCGTCCTTTTCAAAATATTCATAACCAGCTCTTCCTCCGATCTTCATACGGTCGTTGATGTTGTACCACCAATCTATTTTTAAGGTATAAGATCCTCCTGGCGCTATTGGTTTTTCAAGATTGATCCTCATCATGGTCTGATGAATGGTATAGCTTATTTTATTGTTGTTTTGATCTGTAACATTGGTTATGTTAAATCCTCCTTCGAAAGTGGGATGCAAATTGTTTAAGCTTCTGCTATCCATGTGTTCTATGCTTCCGTTTGCAACTTTGTAGGTATCGGAATTTTTTGCTCTTATATTTTGATCTAGCTGTAACCATAGATATTCCAGCTTATCCGGGCTGTTGTTTACATAAGTGATCGTCTCTTTTCCAGAAATTTTTTGCTCCTGATCATTTAAAGTAATGTCCATGATGTAATGAGCATTGTTCTGGTAATATTCATGACCAGGACCACCAGAAGCATTTCTGTATACATTGGGAGTGGCCAATTCATCTTTCAGCTGTCTGAATTTATTGGTGTTTGTATTCTGACTGTAAAAATGAGTTGTTGAAAGTGTTAGTAGTACTATTAAAATTCTTTTCATTTTATTTTTTGTAAAATGTTCGTTCTCTAATAAGGCCATTAAAAGTAAAACTTTCTTTGATAAGTCCTTCTATGTGTATAATATTTTGTTGATTTTCAAATGATTGAAGTAAAATATCATTTTTTATTTCTATTGAAGGCAAGGAATTTGGAAGATCACCTTCGAAATAAAGCCATAGTGTTTCGTCTAGCTTTGTTTCTTTACCAAGATATTTAATTAAAACAGGTTTATCATCTAACGAAATAGTAAGATGGTTTTGAATGTAATCAGAGAGTAGCACATCTGCTTTAGGGTTTTCTTTAGCTGTACCTAAGTGAAGTTGAAAATTCTTTTCTTTTTCGAAGTAATGTTCAATGTCATGAGCAGTTAATTGAATGGTGAGCTCTATTTTTTTTGAATTATCATTGATGTTGATCGTTGTAATGCTTACAAAATGATCATGCATATTAGTCCCAGGGGTAATAAAAAAACTGATTAAAAAAATCAAATAATGAAGCATAACTCAATATTTTAATGATTTCAAATATAGGGGATTGTATTGAATATGATTTAATAAATAATATTAGAAGATTTACTATGTTTTAAGTATTAAATATTCTCTTTTTTAATAATAGATGGTTATTATTGAATCATATTTATTATTGTTTTACTTTTTTTAGCTTACCATTTCTAAACAAAAAAAAATATTAATTACCCAATCAAATTATATTCCTTGGAAAGGATATTTTGATAGTATATTAAAAACAGATGTGTTTGTTGTTTTTGACGATATGCAATATACTAAAAGAGATTGGAGAAATAGAAACTTAATTAAAACGCCTAATGGATTGAAATGGCTTACTATTCCAGTTGAGGTGAAAGGTAGATATCATCAGAAAATTAAAGACACTAAAGTTGCAGACAAAAACTGGGTAAAATCTCATTTAAATGCTCTTGAAATAAATTATAAAAATGCAAAATGTTTTAATGAAATATGGGATTGGGTTCAAGAATTATACTTGAATTGTAAATTTCAATTTTTAACAGATATAAATATGTATTTTATTCAAGCTATAAATGAATTTTTGGAGATTAAAACCGAAATCTTGTTTTCAGATAATTTTAATTTACATGATGATCGTAATATGCGTCTTATTAACATATGTAAAGAGTTAAGTGGAAATACATATTTATCTGGTCCAAGTGCAAAGCAATATTTAGATGAACAATTATTCAATAAAAGTGGTATAAATGTAAAATACTTGAATTATTCAAATTATCCTGAATATAATCAGTTATATAATGATTTTGAACATGGAGTAAGTATATTAGATTTAATTTTTAATATGGGTGATCAATCTAAATTATATATAAGTTGAATTATTGATATGAAATTAATATTTCTATGTTCTGGAAATGGTGGAAATTTAAAATTCATAAAAACCTATTTTGAATCTTTAAATTTAGGAGAGGTGGTATATGTGCTTAGTGATAGGAAATGTGGTGCAAATAAGTATGCTAATGATAATCGAATACCTAATAAGGTAATTTCTTTTAAAAACGAAGTAGAAAGTGATAATGCTTTAATTGAAATTATGGGAAAATTTAATCCTGATTTTATTATAACTAATATTCATAGAATTATATCACCTAAAATTGTTTCTGTTTATTCAGGTAAATTAATTAATCTTCATTATTCTATTTTACCTTCATTTAAAGGATGTATAGGAATGAAATCATTACAAAAAGCACTTGAGATAAACTCACAGTTTGTTGGTTCAACATGTCATTATGTTAATGAGGAATTAGATTGTGGTGAAATTATTTCTCAATCTTATTTTAAAGTAGGAGATAATATAAAAATTGAGCAAAAAATGTTTAAAGCTGGAGCTTTAACTTTATTGAATGGATTATTGAAATTATCTAAAAATAAATCTACTAGTAATTTTGAATACAATGAAATTGATTTTAATCCATCTTTTGCTCTCAGTAAGCAACATGTTTCTGAAATTTTTAACAAATTAGAAAATGATGAATTTTAGATTTTCTATAGTTGTACCAGTATATAGGGGGAATTCTTCCTTAGAAGATATTGTAACTATTTCCGAAGAAATTCATCATGATAATTTGGTGGAAATTATATTTGTTTTTGATGGTGGTGAGCCTTATTCATGGGAAAAAATTTCTGAATTGGCATCTAAGTATAAAAAAGTAAAAGCTATTAAATTAAGCAGGAATTTTGGTCAACACAATGCTACAATATGTGGTTTTGATTTTGTTAAATCAAATTATGTAATTACTATGGATGAAGACTTACAACATCATCCTAAATCTATTCAACAATTAATAGAAACACAGATAAAAAGTAATTCAGATGTAGTTTATGGAATTTATAAAGAAAGGTCACATAATTGGTTTAGGAACATAACAAGTAGTGTGTTGAAGTTAATTTTAAAGATAGGTATGCCTAAATTACATCAAGACTATACTTCGTTTAGGTTAATTAAAGGTAAAATAGCAAAAGAAACTATTAACATGTGTAACTCATATACTTTCCTTGATGGTTATTTATCTTGGATTACTTCAAATATTTCATCTGTTAAGGTGATACATTATCAGAGTAAAGAGGGTAAGAGTTCATATTCTACACGTAAATTAATTAAACATACATTAAATATTTTTCTTACTTTTTCTACCCTTCCAATAAGGTTTTTAACTATTATTTCTTTTCTGTTTTTTACTTTTAGTTCTAGCTATACAATTTACATTATTATAAGTAAGTTATTAAATGAAAATTATGCTGCTGGTTTCCCAACATTAATTACCTTTTTAGGATTTGGATTTGGGTTTGTTTTACTTGGTATGGGAATTTTAGGAGAATACATTCAAAGAATAAATCAAAAAACTACCAATCGCCCTAATTTTATAGTGACACAGATAATAGATGATTCCATTCAATAAACCATATTTAACAGGAAAAGAACTAGAATATATTAATGATGCTGTTGTTTCCGGAAAAATATCTGGAAATGGATTATTTACCAAAAAGTGTCAAAATTATTTTGAGAAGGAATATTCTTTTAAAAAAACTTTTCTTACAAATTCTTGTACTCAGGCACTTGAAATGGCAGCAATATTAATTGATATTCAGCCAGGAGATGAAGTGATAATCCCGTCATATACTTTTGTTAGTACAGCAAACCCTTTTGTGATAAGAGGTGCAAAAGTGATTTTTGCAGATTCTCAAAATAATAGCCCAAATATAGATGCTGAAAAAATTGAGCAACTGATTACTGCTAAAACTAAAGCGATTGTGCCAGTTCATTATGCAGGAATTTCATGTGATATGGATAAGCTAATGCAATTAGCTAATAAATATAATCTGTATGTTGTTGAAGATGCTGCCCATAGTGTTGACTCAACTTATAATGATCAGCCTCTTGGTGGAATTGGGCATTTAGGAGTATTTTCTTTTCATGAAACTAAAAACCTGAATTGTGGAGAGGGTGGTTTACTAATAATTAATGATGAAAAATTTATTAATAGAGCTCAAGTAATATGGGAAAAAGGAACCAACCGGCTTGATTTTCATAGAGGTGTAATAAATAAATATGAATGGGTAGATATAGGTTCTTCCTTTTCCCCTTCTGAGATAACAGCGGCTTTTTTATATGCTCAGGTTCAGAATTTTCAGAGTATTCAAAAAAAAAGAATATGGATATGGAATTATTACAATGAAAACCTTTCTTTTTTAATGGATAGAGTAGAATTTCCAATTATCCCGAGTTATGCATCCATTAATGGACATATCTTTTTTTTAGTATTAAATGATGTAAATGAAAGAAATTCCTTTTTAGAACACATGCGAAAATGTGGAATTCTATCTGTTTTTCATTATCAAAGTTTACATAATAGTCCATTTTATAAGATTAAGCATGGCGCAAGGGAATTAATAAATGCTGATAAATTTTCTGACCAATTAATTAGATTGCCATTGTATTATGAATTAACAGAAAAAGAACTTGAATATATTGTTAATAGCATTAAAGAATTTTACTTATGAAAATTTTGGAAATAGTGCTTTTTGAACTTTATTATCAATAATTTTTTAATGTCAATACAAACATTTGTCATAATTATTTTTTCACTTTTTCTAGGCAATTATATCATTGCTTACTATAAAGTAATCTATAAAAAAAGTAATAAAAATAATTTCTGGAAATTCAAGACATTTTTAGGTTTAGGTTTAATAATCAGCTTTGTCGTATTTGCTTTAGTAGTTATCAATCTAAAAGGTGATTTAGATCTTGAAGATCCTCTAAAAAGAATAGAATTTGGTGAAAATAACAATGATATTTCTCTAATAATAGATGGCTGTAAACAAGTTATAGAAAAAGAACCTACTCATATAGATTGTCATTTTAAGCTAGCTAAGCATTTAATGTATCATCATTCATCTAAAGACCTTGATGAATATATAGGTAGGTTAAAAACTATGGAATTCAGTGGAAATAAAAAGGAAGTAGATATAAGTAATTTAATGGTGGGAGTTCTTAACAATTATTCTTCACGTCCTCTTGATGATGTCTTTTTAAATAGAGTGAATAATGATTCACTAAAATACCTAAATTATATGTTTGGGCTATTTTATATAAAATCAAATGACCTAGATAAAGCAATTACTTTTTTGAAAAAGGAAATTGAAGTCAATGGTTACAGAAAGGGTGCAGTAAATGAACTCTACAATCTTTATTTATACACTGATGAAAGTGATAAGGTAAGAAATTTGGTCTATGATGAGAAAACACGTCCATTTGTTCCTAATTATATAAAAAGAGAAATCTATTATAAAGATGCTAGTGTATGGAATTATGTTTCAACCATATTGGAAAGATCTTATGATAAATTTTCTTTTGTGGGATTTTTCGCAGCCTTGCTTATTGCTTTTATATGGATGAGTTTCCTTAGGCAATTTGATATTTATCAACCTGAGAGATGGAGAAACTTGATATTCATTTTCATTTTAGGTTCGATTTTCACTTTTTTAGTTTATCCAATTTCTGATTTTTTAGAGATCAGCTTCAATTTAGAAATGAAAGGAAATTTTTATGATGATTTGATCTACTCTTCAATAGTGATAGGATTTGTTGAAGAGTTGGTCAAGATACTCCCTTTTTTATTACTCCTGAAGTTTTTCAAATTCATAGACGAACCTTATGATTATATTCTTTATGCTTCATCTTCTGCATTAGGTTTTGCTTTTATGGAGAACATGATTTATTTCGAAGATTATCAATTTCATGTAATATTTATAAGAACAGTTTATTCTGTAGTGGGTCATATGTTCTGGTCATCAATTATTGCTTATGGTTTTATTATGGTTTCATTTAGGAACAAACATTGGCTCCATTCACTTTACTATATACCAATGTCATTTGCTATCGCTTCACTTGGTCATGGCTTATTTGATGTATTGCTGTTTTACGAATTGTTGAATCTCAATACCATTTTTTTCTTTTTTAGTTTACTTGCATTTATATATATGATAAATAATGCTTTGAATATCTCTAATCATTATAATTATGGGATTAGGTTAAAAAGGGAGAAAATAGCTTTTCAGCTTATAATGGGGCTCATCTCTGTATATGTACTTCAATATTTTATTATAGGTTGGGAATATGGAAATGTTCATGCCAATAATATGGCACTTGTTAATTTGCCATATGGATTGTTAATGATCACATTTTTAGTAATTCTGTTTTCAACAATACATATTAAAAGAGGTGAATGGAAAACAATCAATGTTTTTTCATTTATACCTAATTTATCATTGATAGGATTGGGTAGATTTGGAGGGATTGTTAAGAAAAAACAGAGTAATAATTTAACGTTTGTTGGAAAGAGATTGCGATTTTTCACTCCTAAACAGAATCTTTATTTAGGTTGGCAGCTACCAGTGATTGGGAAAATAAAAGAAAAAAGAACGGTTTCAGGAGAATTTAACTGGTATTTAATTGAAATGGTAAAGCCATTGAATGTTAGGAATTGCTTAGCATTTAAAGTATTAGTAAGACCAAAGGATGGCAATAAAACCATTATTGAAGATAAAATTGAATTAGAGTTTTTAATGTTTCCTAAAGCAGAATTACTAGAAGAATCAATTACTAATAAAAATGATCTGTTTCCGATTGAAAGAGTTTATTCTATTTGTATTTCTCGATAGCTACAGCTTTTGTTTTGGATCTGTTTATCTTATTATTTCCTGAAAAATAGAATTGATCAGTTTTATATATTTTTTTTGGAGTTTCATATTTATTTAATATCGCTAATGATTTTGATATTAATTGGTCGTTTGCTGTTTCATCAATGATTAAAATTGGTTGACTTCCTAGGGTAGTATGGGGGGCCTTGTCTATAAAAAAATGATATCCAAAAAGTACATTGTCTAATTTCTTTTCAATGATTTCAGGATGTAATTTTACTCCTCCTGAATTAATAATATTATCAGCTCTTCCCATCCATATAAAATGCTTGTCATCTTTTAATGAAATAATATCATTAGTGACCATGTCATGTACATTTATTAAAGGAGCGTCAATAATCAACTGATTATTTTCATTAGTTGAAATAGATACATGAGGAAGACATTCATAGATGGAATTATTAATTGATTTTAATGCAAAATGAGAAATGGTTTCAGTCATCCCAAAAGAGATATAGCATCTTGTCTTTAAGCTTGTTAGTTCAGTACATAAGACATTATTAACAGGGCTGCCACCAATAATGAGCTGATTTATTAGGTTTAATTGATCTTTATTCTCTTTAGTACAATTCAAAACCTGATATGGTGTCATTGCACAGAAGCTTACAGGGGTTGTTAGTTTTTTAACAGGTATAGCCTCAGGTTTTGCTATTATGATTTTAGCTTTAGCAATCACAGCACGAATGACCATCATTTTACCTGCAATGTATTTTGTAGGTAAACAGATAAAAAAACTAGATCTTTCGTTTAAATTAAAATAGTGATTAGTAGCAATTGCACTTTCTAAAATTGCTTTTTTGCTTAATTTAATTGATTTAGGGTTTCCTGTAGATCCAGATGTGAATGTATTTATGTTGGGCTTATTAGAATTCCAGTCATGTAAAAAAGCATAAAGGTCTTCATCATAAAAATCAAGATAATCTTTACTTAATTTAAAAAGCTTAAGATAATCTGTATGTAGATAGGTATTCAATTATTACTTGAATTTAAGCATAGTATCGTTCCAATTCAAATTCCTATCTATATTTAGATATTCACCTTTTTGATTTAAAAAGGAAGGGATGTTATTGGAGTAGATTTTACCTGTTCCTAAACCTTGGGGAAGATTATTTTTATATTGAGCTGTAAACTGAGCAATAGCGTTAAGACCAATGTTAGATTCCAGAGCAGATGTGATCCACCATGAGATGTTGTTTTTTTCTGCATAATTGATCCATTCTTGTGTTTTTTTAAAACCTCCTAATAATCCTGGCTTAAGAATGATATACTTTGGTTGGATATAGGAGACTAAATCTTCTTTTAAATTTGAGTTTTTAATGGGAATTAATTCTTCGTCAAGCGCAATGGGAATAGGCGAAGTTAAACAAAGCTCTTTCATTTGGTTATATTGACCAGGATATATAGGTTGTTCTATAGAGTGAATATTATAAGCTGAAAGTTCTTCAAGCTTGGTTTTAGCTGTTTCTAGGTCAAAAGCACCATTGGCATCCAATCGTAATTCAAGCTCATCTTTATTGAATTGTTCTCTTATAGATTCAATGATCGAAAGCTCGTCATCAAAATCAATGGCACCGATCTTTAGTTTTAGACACCTGAAGCCCTGATCTATTTTGCTTTTCACTTGATCTAACATGTTCTTTTTGTTTCCCATCCAGATCAACCCATTAATATATATACCTTGTTCTCCTTTAGAGAATTGATTCTTGAAAATGATCCTTTCTCCACCATTTTTAAGATCGAGAAGTGCTGTTTCAAGTCCAAATTGTATGCTTGGATAATCTTTTAAGTCTACATTTTCATGATTATTGATGTGCTCAGATAATTCCTTTAGTTTTTGGTTCATTAATGAAATTGGATCTATACTTAAGCCTTCAATAGGTGCACATTCACCAATACCATAGAACGAAGGATCGTTACTATCCCAAACTTTTAGAAACCATGATGTTTTATGGTATAGAATACCTCTGCTTGTTCCACTTGGCTTTAAAAAATCAAGCTTATGATCGGTGAAAACAGCTTTTAACATTTATTGTTTTTAAGTTATATAACTTAGCCAGCCTCTATGGACTCAGCTAAATAAGATTTCCATTGATCATATACTGGAACAGTAGTATTGTTTTCATAGTTGATACAAGCTAAAATACTTTTGCCTTTAGAGCATATAATATCACTTTCGTTGGATCTTTTATATATTTCATAAGAAAGGACAAAACTTTTATTCCCAATTTGATCACATTTAGTGATCACATAAATCTTATCGGTTAAATAAATAGGAGAGATGTAGTCTATTTCATTTTTTGCTAGAACGATTCCTTTTTTTTTCCAATCCCAATTACTGCCAGCAACTTTAGATAGAAAGTCGATCCTTCCCAATTCTTGATAGCATAAATACTTGCTGTTATGAACATGTCCCGCCATGTCAATATCTGAAAATCTAATATGAAGATCAGTTAAGGATTTCATTTAAGATAAAGGATTCAATATTACACTGTAAATGATAACCGAACCAATACTTCTTCCAAAATATAATTTATCTAAAGCATCCATGATGTTCTTAGCCCTAAAATAAGAAGTGTGAATTTTATTGGAGCCTGTTAATTTCCATTGTACTGTATAAGAGTTTTCAATGAATAATTGACTATTGATATAATCAAGCATTAACTCAAGCGCCTCAATTTTATCTCTTCCTTCAGTTGAATGAAATAAAAAGGATTGTTGATGATTTGGATTAACTGTAATAAGGTCTAAGTCTACATACTCTGGCATTTGATGGAATTCAAAGCTAATGTTCTCTTTTTTAATTTTTAAAGTGGTAATGATTCTCTCCTGAAGTTCTTTAATTCGGAGATTGGTGTCAAGTATAATTGTATTTTTCAAGATGAAATATTTTTGGGTTCAAATTTACTAAAATCTAAAATTATCAGATGTAATTATTTCATAACATTTACAAATAGTTATTTAGTACTAACTGTTATGTTTTTTAATAAAGACAATTCCTTCTATACCAATTACTAATGTAAATGAGATGAATAGGAAGTAGAAAAAATATTTGAAAAGATCTAATAAATAATTGCTTTTAACAGCAATGTTATTTTCTCCATTTAATAGGTAAAAAGGTTCATTTAATTCCTTTTTAATTATAAATTCATTTTTTTGATTAATAAGCATAGCTAACTCAGTATTTTCATCTAATAATTTAGTGCTGTCTAAAGCGATTTTATTGATCTGTTGGTCAAGTTCATTTACATAATTAGTATTATATAGCTCATTGAGCTTTTTTTGTTTTAATAATAAAGGTTGATTGTTCATATGCTCAATTATAGAGCTCATAATTTGATAGGTGCTGTCATTTCCTAGGAAATATAAATACAATCTGAAATAATTATTGTTGTCATTTTCATCTACATTTACCACCTTTATTTTATCTATAGCTTCAATTCTTTTTTGATCAACTCCAATTAATTTAGCTAGATTCTCATAATTTTTATTGGTAACATAATTTGAAATATTATAGCTGAGCTCTAATCCTATATTTTTTAGATCGTTTTTGTCATTTTGAAAGAAATGGGTGTTGCATTTAATAAGGTAGTAAGAGTTTTTAATCTCTCTAAAGGTCAAGTAATGATAGATACCCACTGAAAAAACGGCAATAAATAAAAATAAGATAAGTCTTTTTCTCCTATTAAAAACTCGGTGGATCAATTGTGCTAGTTTCACCAAGTCAAAATCATTGGCATCTTCATTTTTCATATATAGCTATTAAAGTGAAAAAATAAGAAACAAAGATAATCCCTTTATTTACAGATAGTAATGATTCTGTGCAAAAGTAGATAATGATACTAAAAAGAAGTAGCCGTAGAATTTGATTGGTTTTTATTGATGCTTTAAATAGATAGTAAAGCCAAAAAATAAAGAACAATAACCCAAATATTCCAAAAAAGCAAAGCTGTTGGAGGTATTGATTGTGACAATTATATTCTCTATCTGCTCCTTTAGAATGGTTGTTTTTTCGATAGGATTTTTCTAATTCAAAATCAAGATCTCCTTCTGGAATTCCTATAAATAAATTGTCTTCAGCTACTTCCAATGCACATTTCCATGTTTGTACTCTATCTTCTTTTACAATTCCATTTTCATTGAATAATTCTTTGAACCGGTTATTGGTATTGAAAAGTCCAAAAATGGTAACGGATAGTAGAGCAATACTTGTTAAAATAAAAATAGACCTTCTGATCTTTAATTTATTATAAATGTATAAGACAATAATCACAAAGGTGATAATAAGAGGAGTTCTAGCAGAAAGTAAAACAAGAAAGATCAATGTCAATAAAATAATCAACCATTTTAGGATGACTTGATAGCTGAATTTTAATTTCCAATTATGTAATAATAAAATGCTTAGAATTAAATTAAGGTAGTAAGCAAAATAAATAGGGTGAATTTTCCACAATGGCTCAGCCAATCCTCTATAGAAAAACCAATATTCTTGAGAACCATTTCCAAAATTGACAGCATAATATGCATTAGATAAACAAATTAACATAGATAGGGTACCTGTTATTATAAACAGATAATATAGTTTCTCTAAATAATCTTCGTTTATTTTTAATGCTCCTTTGTTTGATGAAATACCGATGCCGATCAAAGGTATGAGTAAAAAGCTAAGAATAATTCCAAGAGAATTTAAGCCATCATCAAAATCATTCGTGTAGGATAGTGCTAAAGCATGAATAGAGAAGTAAATGACACTAAAAAGAAGTGCCTTTTTTCTAAATAAATGTTGAATAGTCTCAATATTAAATATTTTGTGAATATTCAATAAGAAAAGTATGCCAATCAAAATACTAGCGAATATTTTATCTAAAAATAAAGTGCTAGGTAGAGTTAAGAAAAGCCAAAAAGAGATCTTATTGATATTTTGCATTTATTTTAACTTTTCTTTCTATTATAGGATAAGAGAATCCAAGTAATAACCAAATTATTATTTCGGATTGATAAAAGTAATAGTTGTTCAATAAAAACCCCATAAATTCAATTCCTATAAAAAGAGTAGCTGTGGCAAATAGCAACTTTTTATCTGAATCATGAGTAATTCGAAAGCTGTTTTTAACACTTTTAAATAATTTGACAAGCATGACAAATTCAAATAGAATATACACAGCTAAGGCTAGGATGCCCCCTTCTATAAAAAACAATAGATAATTATTATGGGCAGCTACCCCTTTTTTATCGCCTGCTTTGGCGTAAAAACTATTGAATATCCCTAATCCTTTTCCAAATACAACATCCTTTTCATCAATGGCAGCCAAGCTATTATCGATGATCTCAAATCTTGTTTTAGAAGATGAATCTACCTGACCATAGTTACTTCCAGAAAAAAGTAGGTTTTTTAATCTGGGTTGAAAATCAAAATTGAACATTAAAAAAAGCCCCGTAATTAATAAATAAATGGTTGCGATTATAATATTAAATTTCACCAATAATCGGTTAGTGCCTATAAAGAACAATACCAATAGGGTAGAGAAAAGTGAAATGAATAATAGCCTAGAATGTACTCTCATGAAAAGGTATAACAAGAGGATTATAAGAATACCATAAATGAGATTTTTGAAAAGTTTATTTTTAGCATTGTATTTGAAAAAGATGATGCAAGATATAATAGTAAACAAATACATCCCGTTGGCTAGCTGATGAAACTTAAATGATCCCGATAGCCTGTAAGCATTGTTTAGGTATTGTATGTCACCTATGTATATTTCGTAAAAACCAAAACCTATACAGGAAATTATTGATAGCAAAATGAATGTTTTTAAAATGCTTATGCAAAACTTTGCATTGTTTTCTAGTCTTATATTATAAGCAAGAATAAAGACCCCGAAATAATTTAAAAATCGTATAAGGGAAGGAGTGACATCTTTAAACTTTAATTGAATGATAGATCCAATTGACATTAAAAGGATGACTCCAAAAAGCAGCCAGAAAACCTGTAATTTGGGTAGTTTGATCGTTTTATTAGATCGGTATTGAAGGAATAAAGAAAATACAATGATCAGAAAAATAACAGAATTAATAGATAGATGGGTCATCTTTGCTAACAATTCTCCTTTTTGATGAAGTCCCATATAGTAGATTATAGAATAGACAATAGAGCCAATCCATACAAGGAATAAAATAATCTGAACCAGGAATTTTTGCTTTAAAAGCATTAATGGAATTTAATAATTAGGAGTTTTGACCTGATAAAGTTACAGATTTAAATTAAATAGCTGTAGAGTAGTAGCTAATCTGATCTAGCTATTTTATTTTAGAAATAGTTATTTATTGATGTTCGAGTTGTTAAATTTGAGCTTTAAAATCGAAAGTATTGATAGCTATTTTAAAAAGTAAGTTAGTTGAAAATGCCGATGTATTAATTGGGATGCAGAGTGGTATTGTTACTTATGTTAATCCTTTTTCTTATTTAAAATTGAGGAAAAAACTAGAGCTACAAGATTTTGATCATATTACCTCTGATGGCATAGTTGTAAAACAACTTTCAGGATTGTTTTTAAGAAGATCTGTTCAAAGGTTATCTCCCGATTTTTCATCTTATTTTAGTGATCTATTTAAGCAGGTTGCTGCATCCAATAGTACTGTTTATTTTGTAGGTGCAATGCCTGATCTAATAGGGAAATCTATTGATAATATAAAGCATAAGTACCTCACTTTAAATATTATTGGTTATAGAAATGGTTATTTTAAAGATATTGAGGAGTTGGATAGCCATATTAAAGAAATTATTTCCTTAAATCCTGAATTATTGATCGTAGGAATGGGCAGTCCTTTACAAGAGGAATATTTAAGTAAGCTAAAACTTGCAGGTTGGAAAGGTAGGGGTTTTGCTTGTGGAGGGTTCTTGCATCAAGCTTCAAAAAAAGCAGATTACTATCCTAATTGGATTAATAAAATGAATTTAAGATGGTTATACAGGATCTATAATGAGCCTAAACTAATCAAGCGTTATACCATAGATTATTGCTGGTTCTTATTCGTTTTTTTTTATGACTGGATGGGTTATCAATTTTCAAAGAAATGATTAGCTTAATTCTTTGATTACATCAGCTGTAATTATTTCGACTGAATCTTTAAGTTGGGGACTTATCATATTTTCTAATCCAGCCCTTTCAAAATCACCACCATTTATTAAATGTGTAAAATAAGCTTGAAGGTCATTTTCTTTGTGGAATTTATGGAAACAGGATAGCTTTAAAAAGGATCTTTCGTATCGCCACCATTGATCGACCAGCATCATTACGGCCACCCTACCATTTATGGCCAATGTTTCTAATAAAACAGTAGAAGAGGTGGCTACTACAAGGTCATTTTCCATCAATTGTGCGTATAGGTCTCCTTCAAGTAAGTTAACAAAATCCTTTTCAAAAAAATAGGACCTGTCTTCTGCTATATCTCTTGGATGCAATCGAATGTTCAACTCTATATCTACATTAGTTTCTTGTCGCATTTTTTCAATTAGATCTATTAATTTAAAAAGCTGTTTTTTTTGTATTTCTTCTTTTACATGATCATTGTGCCATACAGCAGATTGTGTTAAGGTCATGATCTTGAATTTTCCATTTGGATTATGGTTAGTGCCTTGGTGTCGATAATTCAGGATCTTTCTAAATCTAGGTAGACCACAAGCCATAATTCTGTTTCCAGGTAACCCTCTGGATTGAAGTACCTCTTTAACATAATCTCCAAGTACATATACTCTGTTGGTTCTTATTGTGCCGATCTCACTAGGTAAAAAATAGTTAAAGGGTAAATACCTTATGATCCTCATGCTAATGAGCTTTGTTTTTCTTCTTAACCAATCTTTAAGGTCATATGAAATGAATCCAGAGTGTTTAAAAATTTTAAAAAAGCTAAAGGTGTTGTCATTAATAATGGCATCTACTAGGAAAAAAGTCTTTTTTACGGACATTGTTTTCATGACCAGTCTTTGTAGTGCTCCATCGTTTCCAAAGAACAACCCTTCATATTGATGGTTGAATTTTTTAAGCTCTTTCTTTAATGCTGTTACATGCTTTATCTTTTGAGCTGCACTGGTTGTGTAGAAAGGTTTGTTACAAGTGGTGCTGAGATTGATTAGCTTTAATTGAGGATAATTTTCGTAGATGTTTTGATGGTATATTTTGGAAGCATCAATGAATTCACAAATAAAACCTTTACTTTCTAGCTTGGGTAATAATGGAAGCATGTTCTCTAAATGCGTTTCATTTTGAGGGAAAAAAAGTAGCCTTCTAGCATCCATATTGTTTAGCATAAAATTGTTTCATTCCCATCATTATAAGAATTGATATTAATGTAGCTATAGATCCACCAATTAAACCATAAGAAGGAATTAAAATTACATTCAATACAATATTAAAAAAAAGTGCAATGACTGTTGATGTCATAATCACTTTATCCTTTTTAGAAACATATAATTTAAAGTGATAGATCAAAGAAATATTAAATATCAATCTAGTAGAGGCCATAACAAAGAAAACACCAATAGAGTTATATAGATCAGTTTTTTCAACTATATATAAAAGAGGGTAGATCATTAGACAAACTCCTAGAACTGCTATTAATGAATAGATAATAACCTCTTTAGAGAATTTTTTAAAAATCGTAAGCTGTTTGACTTTGTCCTCATTGAATGAAGCAATTAATTTAGGTGAATAGATCATCACAACAGTAGTTTGGACAAAAGTTTCAATCAGCATGCTAATATTACTAAAGAAAAAATAGACACCTGTTTGTTTAGTTCCTAGGTAATATTCTACCATATATCTATCAGCGAATTGTATGATTTTATAGGATAATGTGGCGATAAAAAAAGGCATGGCTATCTTTAAGCCTTTTAGTATCCATTTGTTATTGATTTTACTGTTCCAAGGTATTTTAATTGAAAGATTACTTAAGGAAAAAATAGAATAAATTACAGAAATGATAGATCCAACCATCCAAAAGTAAAATACACTTTCTAAATTTTTCAGATCTTTAAAATCATAATGCCATGCACTTATAAGGACTAAGATCCAAATTCCTGTTCTTAAAAATAAGTTGATATTTGCTTGAATAGGTTTTGAAAAGACCACTAATAACCTATAGAGCTCAGTTGATAGATGATCAAAAATAAGAATGAGATAGAATAGCAATAAATATTGATGTCCAATAAAATCGAATAAACCAATGAAATACAATGATGGAAGAACCAATAAATAGATAAAGAAGAATAGTATAAATTGATCTTTGATCTTACTGCCAGCATCTTCAATATCGTTTTGAAGGATTTCTCTATTATTAAAGGAGTAAAAATCCATTCCCAATATATAGGTTAATAAGGAGATGGTAGCTACAAAAATTCCATACTCTCCATTAGCTTCTAGACTAAGGAATTTAACTAAGTAAATAGACAATAAGAATTTACTTCCTAGTGTAAGCCCTCTGAGAATAAGATTGATAATTTTTATATTCAAGAATCTATTTATTAATTGATTTTAATCCCTCTTTAGCTATCAATTTAGCCATTTTCACATCAAAATCTGTATATAATACCATGGCTGCTTGCTGGTTTACTTCAATATGACCGGCTCTTTGACCTATAAAAGTATTTTTACTATTAAAAAGGTCAATTTTTGTTAGCATAAGGCCAGCAGTAAATTTATAGATAGCTTCTCTTTCAATTCTAGTAAATTTATCTTGGTCATTAATCGCCTTCATTCCTTTGCCGTCATGATTATAAAAAAGGCTATTATCCTGTCTAACTGATATCAATGAGTCAAGATCAAAAATAGCCATGGTTTGTATGGCGTCATCTAGTATGTTTGAGGTTACAAATGGATATTCTAAGAACATTAATAAAAAGCTATCAAAATCATTATTTAACTGAGTGTCTTTTAAGATGAATTCTACTGTTTCTTTTAAGTCCTTGTTGATCCTAGCTAGATTTCTAGGTCTTTCAATAAAGATCAGTTTGTCACTTGAGTAGTTTTCATTTACATGATCTTTAATGTTTTTATCTGGTGAACTAACAACAAGACAATCAATATGGTTAGCATTGAGAGCTGCTTTAATTTTAATGTCAATTAGATAGTCATCTCCAAATTTTTCAAAAGCAAGACTATATCTATTTACTTTTTCTCCTCTTATTGGAAGAATTCCTAGAGTTTTAGGAGTTTTAATTTTTTCTTTATTTATAAAAGATTCTTTTATTTCGGCCCTTGTTGTTAAGATCCTTTCTTCATTTTTAGTAAGATTGCTATTGTGCTGACGATAATAAAATAATGGTTCATTGATATTAGCTACATTATACTTAGCTGTAAACCTTATCCATAGATCATATCCGTCCTGACAAGAGAAGCTTTCATTGTAACCACCTAATTTTTCTAAATATGACCTTCTTATCATCGTGCAAGCACCATGGGCAGGCTGATCTAATAAGGATACATCCTTGTCAAATGCATGCCTTTGCTCCTTAGCAATAACATCACCTAATGTGTCTATAAGGTAATAATCCGGAAAAACCAATCCTAAATTAGGTGCTGACTCAAGCTTATTGCTCATCTTTTCAATGGCATCTTCACTAAAATAATCATCTGCATCAAGTCTAACAAGGTATTTACCATGGGCCAATCTCATGGCTATGTTATTGGTAACATTTAACCCTTTATTTTTCTGGAAAATAATTCTGATATTGTTTAAATGAGCATAGCTTTCAATGATCTCTCTAGAATTATCTGTTGATCCATCATCAATAATGATCAACTCAATGTCTTTAAAACTTTGGTTTAGTACACTCTCTATAGCTTCTTTTATGTAATTACCATAGTTGTAGTTTGTAATGTATATTGTAACTAAGGGAGCTTTTATCATAATGCTTAACTTCTTTCTTTAATGACCTTGGCAGGGATTCCAGCTAATACATTGCCTTCTCGGGCACTTTTAGTAACAACAGCATTGCTTCCAATTATACATCCTTTACCTAGGATGCAATCTGGTAGTACAACAACATGCGATCCTAACCATACATCATCTTTTAATTCTACAGGTCCGTGTTTATAGCCCTGATCTTGAACATTGTCTGCTTTTTTATGATTATGCATGCTGGTTTGTAGGTAAACAAAACCTGAGATAAGTACTTTCTTGCCAATTCTTATTGAGTCACCACCATTTAAAACGGCATATAATCCAATTCTTGTGTTTGAACCAATTGATATTTTTGCATTGTTATTGCCTAGGATTCTAACTCCTCTGTCAATCCTGTTGTTGCCCTCTAAATGAATGGTGGAGTTTCCATGGGCTCTAATCTCTACATTTCTTCTAAGTATAATATTGTCACCTATGATTAGATTAGCATTTTTGTCAATAATTAATGAAGGCCAGGTATCACATTGGAAATTTTTCCCTATGACTATTCTCTTAGATGAAAAGAGTAATTTAAAGCACTGTCCTTTGATTTTAGGAGAAAGCTTTTTTAGATATTGATAAAATGATAAAAACATAGTCTTAATCAAACATTTTCCATTCTAATTTTTGATGCTTAGTTACATCAAAATTTATTTTTTTTCCGATCAACTTGTCAAAATCTCTAGCATCTATTCCATGGTTAGGTCTTAGCACAGTTAAGCAATCCTCAGAAATAGTCTCACCTTTTTTAATATTTCTATTAGGGTAAACTGCTCTTCTGAAAGTTATCTCATGAGAATTATCTAATTCTATTTGAGTAGGTTTTTTTATTGCATCTCCTTTTAAGCTATTGATTAATTGAATTTCATGTATTAATTCTTTAATTTCTTTTGGAGTTAGAGATACTTTATGATCTCTAAAAGATTTCCCTTCTCTTTTATCTGTAAAATGAAATTCTAGGATTTCTGCTCCCATTGCTACAGCATATTTAAGTGCTTGGTTTCCTTCTGTATGATCGGAATAGCCTATAGTTAGATCAGTCAAATCCTTTAGATTTTTCATAACACCTAAATGTGCATCAGAAGTTGAAATTGGATACATGCTTGTGCATTGTAGTATAGCAAGCATGTTTTTGTTTTTGTAAACTGGGTCAAGTTGCTGGATAAAATCAATGCAATCCAACACCTCTTGTTCAGTAGATAGTCCTGTTGAGATTATGATTGGTTTTTTCTTTTCAATTGTTTTTCTTATTACAGGATACGCTGTAAGATCCCCACTTCCAATTTTATAGATGGGAATGTATGGGTCGATCCAGCTCATAGCTTCTATGTCCCAGACTGAAGAGGTGTAGCCAATTCCTGCATCGGTAACCATTTTAGCTAATTCAAGGTGCTGTTCATTAGAAAGCTCAAATTTTTTGAAATGTTGATTCCTTGTTGGACTTTCAATTTGAGAAACAAGAGTGTCTCCAGTGTAGATTTGGAACTTAATAAAGTCAACATTAGTGTCAATAGCAAGTTGTGTCAGCTGTTTGGCATATTCAAAGTTACCTTCATGATTCCCGCCTATTTCAGCAATAAGAAGTGGCCCAAATTTACCCTGAAAATTTTCCATGTCGTAAAAATATGAAAATCTATTGAAGTCTCTGATATTCCTTCATTCGTTTAAAAACTTCATCAAATCCATATTTTGTATGGTCCTGATCAAATGAATTGATGATATAGGTTGCTGTATTAAAATCGGATTGGGTATCTATAGCTAGCTGAGCTCCTGCTGCAGCTGGAAATATTTGATTAGTATAATGATAAAAATTACCACAATCAAGGTTTTCATACATGTAATTGGTAACATGCTCTTGATAAATTGGGTCAGATAATTTTTGATATAGCTTTTTATAAAATTCTATATTGATGATCTCAACACTTATTCCTTTAGGGAATGTTCTATCTTTTACATTACTAATCAAGTCATAATTATTCGAGTCAATAATCGAGAGCATTGCTGAAATAACTTTTGGGTCTAAAAACAGGTTATCACCATTCACTCTAATTGCATAATCGTAATTGGAAGCAATACTGCATTTTAAAAATCTTTCTGCTACATTTTCTAGGCTTCCTCTAAAATATTTAATATTGTGTTCTATGCAATAATCAATAATGGGTTGATCAGTAGCTTCTTCTGAAGTTGCCACGGTTATTTCATCTAAATTTTGGACACATTTTAAGCGTTCTATGATATAAGTTAATAGTGCTTTGTTGTTGATTTTTTTTAAGATCTTTCCTGGAAGTCTTGATGAATTATACCTGCAAATAACAATCGCTCCTATTTTCATTTTCTATCACTTATTTTTTTAGCAGGAACACCTCCATGTATTTCATAAGCTTTAACATCTGATTTTACTAATGATCCAGCTGCTATGACTGCTCCATCTTCAATAGTAACACCCTTTAATATTTTTGCGCCTGTGCCAACCCATACATCATTTCCGATTTTAATAGGTGCTGTACTATTGGGCTGTTCATTGATCAGCTTTCCTTTATCAATATTATGATCACTGTCAACTATATACACAAAAGGAGCTATTAAACAATTGGCACCAATCTCAATAGACTCAGAGCTGAATAAAAAACTATGGTGTCCGAATGTCGTATTTTCACCTATAAACACTGCAGCATTTTCATTGCAGCTACAAATTCTAGCCCCTTCTTTAATCACCACATTGTTTTCAATTATTACATTTTTAGGGTATCTAAGAACCTTAACATTTTTTTCAATAAAAACATTTTTACCCAATGATTCTAATTTAGCTCCCAGGATAAGCTGTCTTATTTTATGTAGAAATGTAAATTTCAAGTGATTTCTTAATTGATTATTAGATTGGGCCATAGCTAAAAGGTCGATGGGAAATTTGCACTAAATATAAGGTAGAATTGTTAATTTCGTTTTTAAATGAACTCAAATAATAATAGATTAATCAATTTTATACAATTCTCTGGAGATTTTGTATTCGTTAATTTATCTTTTCTTTTAGCGTACTATATAAAGTTTGGTTCTTTAACTGCTTATCTGAGTGATAAGTATTTTACACTTTTATTGGTTTTTAATTTGTGTTGGTTTCTCTCCACTTATATTATAAAAGCATATGAAAATAATCAATACAAGAAAATTGAAAAGATCATTACTAATTTAATCCAACTATTCATTCTTCAGGCATTATTAATAACTGCGTTCTGGGTATTTAGAAAGGCTTATTATTATTCTAGGGAGCATTTATTAATTACTTACATTCTTTTGATAGTTTTTATTTCTTTATGGAGATTTCTTTTTCAATATCAATTTAATAGGTATAGAAGAAAAGGGTTGAATTTTAGAAATGTGATCATTGTAGGGACAGGCCAGCTTTCTTATGAATTATTAAGTGTTTTTGAAAATAACAAAGAATTAGGTTATAGGTTTTTAGGTTTTTTTTCTGATAAACAAGAAAGTTTACCAAAATTAAAAGGAAGTGTAGATGAGGTAATTGAATTTTGTAAAAGTAATAAGGTGGACGAAATGTATTGTTCTATTTCTGACTTGAATCCAGAACAATTAAAATCTTTAACTGAATTTGCTGATAATAATTTAATCAGGATAAAAATGATCCCTGATGTTCGAGGATTTATTAATAGACATTTAAAAATTGATTTTTACGAACATGTTCCAGTATTAACATTTAGAAATATTCCATTAGATGATTATGCTAATAGGTTCATTAAAAGAATATTTGATCTTTTGTTTTCTATGATAGTCATTATTTTTTTTCTTAGCTGGTTATATCCTTTAGTGGCATTATTGATTAAATTAAGTTCTAAAGGACCTGTTTTGTTTAAGCAGGTAAGATCTGGTAAAAACAATAATGATTTTAAATGCTGGAAATTTAGAACTATGTATGTAAATAAAGATGCTGATGATAAACAAGCATCTAAAACTGATGCTAGAATTACTAGACTAGGTGCCTTTTTAAGGAAAACAAGTATTGATGAGATGCCGCAGTTTTTTAATGTTTTTTATGGACATATGTCTGTTGTGGGGCCGAGACCTCATATGACTAAACATACAGAGGAGTATGCTGTTATAGTGAATAAATACATGTTCAGACATTTTGTAAAACCTGGAATTACTGGATTAGCCCAAGTAAAAGGGTTAAGAGGAGAGACTAAAAGCTCATTAGCAATGGAGCATCGTATAAGGTTAGATATGCTTTACATAGAAAATTGGTCCTTGATTTTAGATTTAAAGATTATTGTTTTAACAATTTTAAATGTTTTTAAGGGGGATGACAAGGCTTATTAAAAAGTTATTTTTTCAACATTAATATCTGAATATAATTTTAATTATTCATTATCCTTGTTTTATTTGAAATATTACTTTAGTGGAAATTTAATATAATTTACATGGATGCGAAATCACCTTTTTAAGGTTGATTAGTATTTAAATAATTATAGATGTCTGTTAAAAGGATTTTATTTATTGCTCATCATAGACTGGACAGAAGCCCTGGTCAACGATATAGATTCGAACAATATTTCAATTATTTAGAAAATAATGGTCTGAAGTGTGAATTGGCAAATATCATTTCAGAGAAAGATGATAAAGTATTATATACTTCTCGTAATATTTTAAAGAAGGGATTAATTGCATTTAATGCTTATAGGAACAGATTTATTAATTATAAATCAATAAAGGAATTTGATCTAATTGTTTTGTATAGAGAAGCTATTTTAACTCGATCAATACTTTTTGAAAAATTATTTGCAAAAAGTGGAGTGCCTATGATATTTGATTTTGATGATGCGATTTGGGTTAAAGATGTGTCTTCTGTAAATCAATCATTGTCTTGGTTGAAGAATGAAAATAAAATTCAAAAAATACTTCCTTTATGTAAACATGTTACATGTGGAAATGAGTACTTAAAAGAATATGCATTACAGTATAATAAAAATGTTACTGTTATTCCATCCACGGTAAATACAGATCTTTATCAACCAGTTCAATTAAATGGAACTTCTTCAGTAGTTAAAATTGGATGGGTTGGCTCACATACTACTATAAAACATTTTGAAAAGATCATTAATGTATATCATCGATTAAATGAGAAATATAAAGATCAAATTAGTTTTAAAGTAATTGGTGACCCCGACTATGAAAATGATGATTTGAACATTAAAGGGGTTCCTTGGGACTCTAAAATGGAAGTAGAACTGTTTAATTCATTTGATATAGGTGTTATGCCATTGCCAGATGATGAATGGTCTAAGGGGAAATGTGCAATGAAAGGATTACTATATATGTCTACAGGTAAGCCAGCTGTTGTTTCAGCGGTAGGTGTAAATAATGATATAATCATCGATGGGAAAAATGGTTTTTTGCCTATTGGAGAAGATCAGTGGTTTGAAGTTCTTTGCAAATTAATTGAGAATAAAAAATTAAGAGAAGATATTGGGTTAAAAGGAAGAGAAACAGTTGTAAATCATTTTTCAACTATATCTCAACGAGATAAGTATTTAGATTTATATTTGTCTGTTATAAAACAAGCTGAATAAATTTACGATGAAAGATATTGCTTTAGTTGAAAAGCACATTGAACTTGGTGCTAAAATGGTGCCTTTTGCTGGATATAACATGCCAGTGCAATATGAAGGTGTGAATATTGAACATGAAACGGTAAGAAACGGGGTAGGTGTATTTGATGTTTCTCATATGGGAGAATTTATGTTAAAAGGTGCTGGCGCATTAAACCTTATACAAAAGATATCTTCTAATGATGCTACTAAATTATTTCCTGGTAGGGCCCAATATTCATGTATGCCTAATAATGAAGGTGGAATTGTTGATGATCTTTTAATTTATATGATCGCTGAAAATGAATACATGTTAGTTGTTAATGCCTCTAATATTGAAAAAGATTGGAATTGGATACAGCAGCATAATGAATATGATGTTGACATGATTAACCTTTCAGATGAAATGTCATTATTTGCAATACAAGGACCAAAATCAAACCTTGTTTTACAGCAATTAACGGGTGTTGATTTAAATGAGATTAAATATTACCATTTTACAAAAGGTGTTTTTGCTGGAGAAGATGATGTTTTGTTATCAGCAACGGGCTATACTGGCTCTGGTGGTTTTGAGATTTATGTTCATAATGACGTAGCATCTAGCGTATGGGACGCTATTTTTGAAGCTGGCAAGGATTATTCAATTAAACCTATCGGATTAGCCGCTAGAGATACACTAAGATTAGAGATGGGTTTTTGCTTATATGGAAATGATATTAACGATGAAACATCTCCTTTAGAAGCTGGTTTAGGTTGGATCACTAAATTCACGAAAGATTTTGTCAATTCTGAAGCTTTATTGAAGCAAAAAGAAGAAGGCATTAAAAGAAAGTTAATAGGATTTGAAATGATCGATAGGGGAATTCCTAGAAACGGATATAGTATTATAGATGAAAATTCTAATGTAATTGGACATGTCACTTCTGGAACAATGGGTCCTTCTGTGAAAAAAGCCATTGGTCTTGGATATGTTAAAAAAGAATTTTCACAGGATGGTCAAGAAATATATCTAGATATTAGGAATAAAAAAATTGCAGCTAGAATTGTTAAATTCCCTTTTTATAAAAATTAAATGGATTTAAGACCTAGCGTAGAAGTGTGCTTTACACCCAATTTATATCCATTACATATGGATGATGCTGAAATTGTAGTGGTTATTGATGTGTTAAGAGCTACAACTGCTATATGTACAGCTTTTCATCACGGAATTGATAGAGTGATACCTGTAAGCACATTAGAGGAAGCAATTGAATACAGGAATAAAGATAATTATATAGTTGCAGCTGAAAGAAAAGGAAAGGTGGTTGAAGGTTTTCAATATGGTAATTCTCCGTTTTCCTATATAGACAAAGATTTAAAAGGTAAAACTTTAGTAATTACAACTACTAATGGAACAAAAGCATTTCATACAGCTAAAAGAGCAAAGCAAGTTGTTATTGGTTCTTTAATCAACCTTGATGCTTTATGTGAATATTTAAAGGAACAACATAAAAAGGTATTATTGTTAGGCTCTGGGTGGAAAAATAAATTTTGTTTGGAAGATACGATTTGTGCTGGTGCTATTGTTGATCAATTACTTTCTACTGGTAATTTTAGTTCTGATCATGATTCTTCAATTGCTGCTAAGTATTTATATTTATCTGCTCGAGAAAATTATTTTGGTTATTTAAAATCTTCATCTCATAGAAGAAGGTTAAGAGACCTTAATTTAAATGAGGATATTAAGTATTGTCTAAGACCCAATCAAACTAATGTAGTTCCTGTAAGAAAAGGTAATTATTTAATTAAAATTTAATTTAGTAATCCAGAGATTACATAATTAACCTGAGGTGAGCACTTTTTCGGATTATTGAGAATATTCGTTATATATTTAGGAGGTTTTGCTAATTTCCTAGCAATCATTTCTTCAAATACATCTAAATAAGCAATAGAATTTTTCCCAATCAATAAGGCGTCAAGTGACTTACCTTCTTTATAATACTTAAGAAGTCTAATAAATCCTTTAAGGTATAAATGATCTTTAGTAAATCCACCTCCTCTGAAGATTCTAGTACTTAAAATGAAAGCATCGTCTTTATTTAAATAATATGTATTAACTAATTCATGATAAACACTTTTAAAGTCAAGACCATTGATCATCATATCAATGGCAATTACTCTAAGTGCAATTTCTTTTAGTCTTTTTATAGTAAGATGACCAGATAAATATTCAGTTAAAACAGCAATTCCTTCTTGAGTATAAGTATTAGTAGGAAATCCTAATTTAAAAATATTCAAAGGTTGTTCTAAAGCATTCATTGTAGTAACCATATGAACTCCTATCTCATGATGTACCAATGCTTTTACACTATCTAAGGATAATTTAGCACCATGTTTAAGTAATACTTTTTTCTTGAAATTAATCACCATAATCTCTGCAGTGATGTTTTTAGTTATTTCTACATCTGCTTTAAATCCATATTCCTTAATTTCTTTTTCAAAAACTTCTTTAACTTCCTCAATGTCTATCAGTTTAGATTTTTTTTCATCATTAGGACAGCTTAAAATAAAATGAGCATCCTTGAGGTCAGTTTCGTTAGGTTGACCAAAATACCTCAAAGAATTATAGAAAAATTTATCTTCACCTATGGTTGAAAGCATTCCAATCTTATCAGAATAACTTTGGATGACATCCCTGTATAATTTTGCAATGGTAATGTCTTTTACATATTCTAATGGAAGAGCATAAAGCTTTCTTTTGAATTCGAATGGATGCTCAACAATTTGTTTGTATTTAAAATCTGGATTTTTGTTGCCATTATTAGCAATGAATTTTTTTTGTTCTGCTTCTAAATTCATTGGAGTAACATAGGTCAATACCTCTAATGTTTTAGTTAGTTTGTATAATTCTCTATCTACAATTATTAATTGATTGTCAATTCCAGGGGAGAGAAGTGCTCTTTTCTTCATTTTTAACCCTAGGATTTTATCAACAAAAAAACAGCTAGTCTCTATGATTGCTTTTTTAAACCCTTCTTCCAAATCATTGATTACTAGTGGGAATTCATTCCCGTCTAACTCATTGCAATAGATTTTTTTAATTTCTGTTGCATAAACTAATGTATTCTTGAATTTAGAATTTATATGCATTAAAAAGTAACCATTCCCTTTAAAGGGGCCATTGATCTCAGTGGTGCTTTCTTGGTTTCTTATTTTTATATTTTTTAATTCTTTAAACCATTTTTTGGTTACTTCATTATATCTTTTGTTATCAATATTAGCTGTTCCTATATTAAATACAGGAAGCTCTTTATTATGTCTTACATAATTATATGAATGCATATCAAATACAATGCATCCTTTATGGATTTCTTCAATGCTGTTGATTAAGGCATCAATTACTTTGTAAAAATTACTATGCTTTTTAAGACTTTCTTTTTTTAATGATGTATTCAATGGTTTTTTCCAAACTTGTTTTCCCCAAGCATCTTTATAAACACAATTTTCAGGATCTCTGTTTAAGTCATACTCAAACCTTGAATCTCTCCCAAAAATGGTTAGAGGCATTGATAAAACAAAAGTGTCTGTGTTTGGATCTTCTTCATACCATCGTTCATGTTCGGTATGAATGACTTTAGATTTAAGATTATCTCTGAAATTATGACCAGCATGTATTGCTGCACAAATAAAAGGGACATAATCCCTTATTTTAAGATGAAATGAACCATCTTCAGCAATGCATTCAAAGCAATCATAATTTTGTATTCTCTGAATGATCTCATCGACTGATAACTTTTCCATTCAACGAATATAAGCCATTTAATTACTTATAGATTCTATAAATTCAATAACAAGTGATTGGATATTTAAATCACCTCCTTCATTGATCTCTGCAAATCCTCCAGGGCTACATACATTTACTTCTATTAATTTTCCACCCATAAGGTCAATTCCTACAAGAAATAATCCATCCTCTACTAATTTAGGACCTAATTTATAACATAATTCTAATTCTTTGTTTGTGAGGTCATGATTAACACATCTACCTCCAGCATGTACATTAGAGCGATGGTCATCACTAGCTGGAACTCTTCTCATGGCTCCAATTGGATTGCCATTTAGCATAATCACTCTAACATCTCCTTTTAGTTCAGTTTCTACATATTCTTGAAGAATTATATAATTGTTTTCTCCCCCAGCATCAATGTAAAAATCGAGTAATGAATTGATGTTATATTTAGATGTTTTTGAAGATTTATCCATTAATATTACTCCACTACCTCCAAAACCATTCATTGGTTTCATTATAAATTTGTTTTTATTATAGCTTTCAATTACTTGCTTAAGGTATTTTTTATTTCTAGATACTGTTGTTAAAGGAATGAGTCGATTGTCTTCATTTTCATTATCATGTAGTGCTGCAAGAGTAGCAGGATAAATTTTATTATTGGCTTTTCTTAGTCCAGAGATACTATTAATGAAAATAGTATCATTTTCCAAGGTGTCCAGAAAATTCAACAAATGATTATCTAAAGGAGGATTATCTCTAAGAAAAATCACATCTTGGTCCTTTAATGGACTTAATTCTTCAGTAAATGTTGTTGAATTATAAAATTCTTCAAGATTTTTAGAGATAGCATTTTTATTTTTGATTACATGACAGTTACCCCATACAATTGTTCTTCTGATTGCCATTTCATTTGGGTAAATGATCGATACTTTATGACCTCTGTTAATAGATTCGTGTATGAGTCTTAATGTGCTATCAAGTTCTGGTTGGATCATATCCCAACTGTACATTATAAAACCTATATTCATTGTTTATTTATTTAATTAAATAATGAGGGATAATCGCATACAAATAAAAATTTATACAACATATTTGCTAATGAGGTTACATCTAATTTTAATTTATAACAAAACTGATATTATTATAACATTTATATAGTACAATATTTAGCAGTTTTATACTTAAAATATATTAATGTTTTCTTTTTTTGTCATGATTATAAATGGCATTATGTTTGTAATCATATTAAGATAAAATAAGTGAAGGGTTTAAAAGATATTATAAGAATTATTTGGACTGAATTGAAGGAACCCACTTCTAGTCTGATCTTAAGTTTATTATCCTTAATTATAGCACTGCCTATTTTTATTAGTATCTATAAATTTTTCCCTGTAATGAATGTCTTTTCTGAAAACGGATTTAGATTAGATTATTTATTTTTCTTTGGATTGATATTTATAGGATGCTATTGGACTGTAAAAAAATACAGTAGGATCTTTTATGTTTTATCACTGATTGGTTTTTTAGGACTCTCTGTGTCATCTATTTCTGGTTTTTATACTTTTAAAAACTTAATGAATGATTATTATGCTCTTATTTATGATTTAAATGAAAAGATAGTAAAGATAGATTTCATTGAAAATAAAGACCCATTTAATAAACAGGCTCAAATAATCCATGCTGTAGATTACAATTCTGAATTAGTAAAGAGTTATGCCAATAATTGGTCACATAAAAATTTTAAAGGTTATAGGTCTGCTTCTCCTAACCTTAAGATCCTTCATGCTTTTTCAATTTTCAAAGAGGTTAAGTCTAGATGGAATTATACTTATGATCCTATAAATGAAGATTATTTTGCTAAAGCAAGCACCTCATTGAAGTCCTTGGATTCAGATGATATTCTTGAAGGTGATTGTGATGATTATAGCATACTAATGGCTGGATTAATAAAAGCAATTGGGGGAGAAGTACAATTAGTAAGAACAACTATTAGACAGAAAGATGGGAATGAGATAGGTCATATATATCCTGAGCTTAATATTGGCAATGAAAATGACTTAGAGGTTTACACCAATTTGATAAAGACACATTTGTTCCCTAAGGAATCTTATAAAAAACCCATTTATTATTATCAGGATTATAATGGGGTAATTTGGTTAAATATGGATTACAATGATGATTACCCAGGTGCCTATTATCCAAGTAATGTTAGAGTGAGTGTATTGAATTGGGATTTTGAAGAATAAATTAAATTTGTTGTTATGAAAATATTATTATCACCAGCTAAATCATTGAATGAAGATTGTCCTATTTCTAGAACAGATTACACTCTTCCTGCTTTAATTAATAAGACGGAGGTTTTAGCTGCTAATCTAAAACGTCAAAATGTTGATGACATAAAATTGTTAATGAAATTGAGTTTGTCCTTAGCAGAATTGAATTATCAAAGATTCCAGAGTTGGAATACACCATTTAATACTAATAACGCTTCTCCATGCGGTTGGATGTTCAATGGAGATGCATATAAAGGTTTGGATTATGCTTCATTGAATGATGACGACATAACTTTTAGTCAGAAATCATTAAGAATACTTAGTGGATTCTATGGTATATTAAGGCCCCTAGATTTAATTCAAGCATACAGATTAGAAATGGGAACTCGGTTACAAATAAGTAATGATGTTAAAAATCTTTATTCTTTTTGGGGTGATCAAATAACTGATTTAATTAATAATGAAATAGTTGGTGACGAAGTCATCGTTAATTTAGCTAGTAATGAGTATTTTAAAGCTATTAACACTAAAAAATTGAAGGGTAAATTAGTTCAATGTTCTTTTAAAGAAGATAGAGGAGGTGAATTAAAAATGATCATGAGTTTTGCTAAAAAGGCAAGAGGATTAATGTCTAGGTACATTATTCAAAATAAAATAGAAGATCAAGAAGACCTAATGGGTTTTAATGAAGAGGGCTATACTTACCGCCCTAAATTATCTAATGCATCAGAATATGTTTATGTTAGATAAATAATTTTAAGTACTATATTTAATCAATATAATTAAATTTTAAACAATTGTTATGAGACTAAAAATTTCCAATTTTCCGATTTTATTTCTATTTCTATTTTTTGTTTCCTGTTCAAGTGTGGATGAAAGCGCTATTGTGGGCACATGGGAAATTAATCCAGATAAATGCGAATTAAGCATTGATAATAAAATACTCAATGTATTGCCTAATGAAATATCTGATCAGTTTGGTGGACAGTTGGCCATGGTTCCTATTATGTTTAAACAAGGCCTTAAGGAAGAATCTTCTTCAATGAAAATTAAAATTAATGAAGACGGTTCATATGAGCCAGTTGTAGATTATGAAGCTCAAATTAGGGAAAGGTATGAGTCTGATATTCAATGGTATAAAGATAATGGTGAAGAGGTGCCAGAGTATCTTGTTGAAGAAATGAATGATGAGCTAGAAAGAGCAGAAAATCGTATCGAGGATGATGTTTTGTCAATACTTCAATGGTCTATTGATGGAAACAAATTAAAAATCACTAGTTTTTTACCATTTGGAAATGAAGGAGTGGATGGTTCTGATGTTAGTGATGAAATGAAAAGAGAAATAGAGGAGAATAATAGAAAAGCTCAAGAAAATGCTAAAATTGAAGTTGTTTTTGATATAAAAGAGCTCAATGCAACAGATATGTTACTGTCGTTAGATATTGAATCTTTAATTGATGCTGCTAAGGAAAAGGGACTTGTTGATGAAGCTGAAAAAGGGTTGAGTAGCCAATTTGGAGGTTTAGATATTGATCCTGAAAAAATATTAAAATCGATTGCAAAAAATATTAAACTGACTTTAGCATTTAAAAAAGTTTAGTACTATTAAGTATTAGCGAAATCCTTGGCAAAATAGGTGAGGATCACATCAGCACCTGCTCTTTTAATGCTTAGTAAAGATTCATTAAATGTAGCATTGTAATCCAGCCATCCTTTTTCACTGGCAGCATGGATCATAGCATATTCACCACTAACATTATAAGCAGCTATAGGAAGGTCCATATTGTTTTTTAATGTTTGTATTACATCAAGGTAGCAAAGTGCAGGTTTTACCATTAAGAAATCTGCTCCTTCAATGGTGTCGAGTTCGGCTTCTATTAATGCCTCTTTTTTATTGGAAGGATCCATCTGATAAGTTTTTTTATCACCGTTTTTTGGAGCTGAATCTAATGCGTCTCTAAAAGGGCCATAAAAAGCACTTGCATATTTTGCTGTGTAGCTCATAATACTTACTTCTTGATGTCCATTCTTATCCAATGCTTCTCGAATATATCCAATACGTCCATCCATCATATCAGAAGGACCAATAATGTCAATCCCAGCATCGGCTTGCGCTACAGACATATTGGCTAAAATAGGTAGGGTTTGATCATTTACTATTTTTCCATTTTTAACCAATCCGTCATGGCCGTCAGAAGAATAAGGGTCCATAGCTACGTCACTCATTAAACAACATTCTGGAAAAGATTTTTTAATTGAAGTGATTGCTTTTAAATAGAAATTTTTAGAGGAATAGCTGTAAGTAGCTTTAGTGTCCTTTAAACTATCATCGACAGCAGGAAAAAGGACAAAATTGGTAATTCCTAAATTCATGCATTCCTCAACCTCTTTTAAAAGTAGATCTAAAGACCATCTAAAGATATTAGGCATAGAAGGAATCTCGTCTTTTATATGACTGCCATCAACTATAAATAGCGGATATATTAGGTCAGAAATACCAACTTGAGTTTCACTAAGCATAGATCTAATTGCAGCAGATTTACGGTTTCTTCTTGGCCTTTGATTCATGGTGTTATTTTATGTATTTAAAATCTTGTCCTGCTTTTAATTTTAGCAGACAATTGTAAATTAATTTAATTACATTTTCTACATCGTCTTTGGCGCACATTTCTACAGTGGTGTGCATGTACCTTAAAGGTAAAGAAATCAAAGCAGAAGCGACTCCAGCATTTGAGTAAGCGAATGCATCAGTATCAGTACCTGTACTTCTAGAAGCAGCTAGTCGTTGAAATTTAATTTTTTCTTTTTCAGCTGAATTAATAATGAAATCAAGTAAATTATTTTGAACAGCAGGTCCGTATGAAAGAACTGGTCCTTTCCCACAAGCAAGATCTCCTTCATTAATTTTTTTAATCATAGGGGTTTGTGTATCATGACAAACATCAGTTACAATAGCAACATTTGGTTGAATTCTTTCAGCAATCATTTGCGCACCTCTAAGTCCAATTTCTTCTTGAACTGCATTGGTTATGTATAATCCAAAGGGTAATTTCTTTTTGTTTTCATGCAATAGTCTTGCAACTTCTGCAATCATAAACCCTCCCATTCTATTATCTAAGGCCCTTCCTACATAATTCTTTTTATTCAAGATCATGAATTCATCTTCATATGTTACTACACATCCTACATGAATTCCTAGTTTTTCAACTTCGGCTTTAGTTTTACATCCACAATCAAGGAATATATTTTCAGTTTTTGGAGTTTCTTCTTTTCCTCTTCTTGTATGAATTGCGGGCCAGCCAAAAACAGCTTTAACAATTCCTTTTTTGGTATGTATATTTACTCTTTTTGATGGTGCTATTTGGTGGTCGCTACCTCCATTTCTTCTCAAATAAATAAATCCTTGATTGGTGATATAATGAACAAACCATGAGATTTCATCAGCATGTGCTTCTATTACAACCTTATAATCTGCTTTTGGATTGATCACTCCAACAGCAGTACCATATGTGTCAATAATAGTTTCATCAATATAAGGAGCAATATAATCTAGCCAAATCTTTTGACCTTCACTTTCAAAACCTGTTGGAGATGCATTGTTTAAATATTTTTCAAGGAAGTCTTCTGACTTTTTATTGATGATGGATGTTTTTTTTGGCATTTGATTTGTAATAAATAGGTTGTTTTAAGTTCGCAAGATATATATGATAGATGATTTCATCTAAATTATTCAGTAATAATATTGTCAATTTTTTAAATTGCAGTACTAAATTAATTACAATGAACAGACTTTTATTTATAATTCCTGTTATATGTTGTTGTATTTTGAATGCTCAGGAGCCAGTTGACTCTACTGTAATTCAAGTTCCTTCAGAAGATTTTTTAAATAAATTAGATTCTTTAGGTGGAATGGATAGTATAGCAAGTGCTCAATTGCAATATAACAAAGGAGTTGAGTTAATGGAGCAAAAAAAATATGAAATGGCTATTGCTTTTTTTGATACTTCTATTGTATATAACCCTGCTTTTGCATTGGCTTATTTTAATAAAGGGGTCTGTCAGCATAAAAAAGGAGCATTTGATCTTGCTAAATCTAATTTTAATTTAGCAATTGAAAAGGACCCAGCATTTCATCTAGCGCATTACGAAATGGGTCTTGTTTATGAAGAGGAAGGTTTTGTAGATATGGCCAAAGAAAGTTATTCAAATG